>Ga0209782_1001094_pt1 | contig 13582 bp, 11 predicted proteins | sample WorMetmaBAHAMAS1_FD_187390 | JGI IMG/M metagenome (GOLD analysis project Ga0209782, IMG submission 187390) | Marine gutless worms symbiont microbial communities from Max Planck institute for Marine Microbiology, Germany - Inanidrilus... | ecosystem: Host-associated > Annelida > Digestive system... | reverse complement strand
AACATACACAGGTACAAAGTAAGTTTTAAAAAAATATAAAAAAAAAATAAAGAAAAACATTGGTAAAATATTTAGCCCTTCCGGCAAGTTTGCCGAGCGGGCTAATAATCACTTATAGTAGTTATGGTTGTTTTTTTTAAAGTAATCAGTGATACTGGATGCAAACTGTTGCGGTTCCGCAGAATTGGACTCTGACGTTCTATCTGCACGACGCTGTCTACCTGTACTTGCAAACCGTTCATCATCTTATTGCTGACAGTTACTCAGAGTATAAAGACGGGCAATTCATTCGCAACAAGACCATCGGCCAACGCTTTGTCGGTAGGCATTTTTTGGACCCATTCCATGGGGCCATAGCGGTCCCCTCTGTCACGCGTTGTCGTTGTTGTCGTCGTCGTCGTTGTCGTCGTTGTGGACATCGATGCGCAAACGGCGTGCGACAGTACATTGGCGACACCTGGTGAATTGGCGTGAGACGGCTCGTTGTGGCGAATGGGCCCAACATTTTTCAAATGCTTCTTGTCGTCAGAAGTAGGCTAACTGAGTAAAGTGACTATACGCCTATTGTTACTTTTTGACTAACTAGTGACACAAACATTTGAGTTACTGTGCGTTAGTTGCCGATTTTAAAAATTAAAATGATTAAAAGTGCACTGTTTGTTCGTTGTTTTGCCACGTTTTCGCAGTTGCCTTATCTCCAAGCATATGAGACGCAGGCCTACTCAAGGTGACAGTAGTTAAGAACATTCAGTAGAAGCAGCTGTCGACTCCGGAGTCACAGATTATACGTACCTGATCCGCAAGTGGAGAGGCAGAAAATGCATGTAGAAAAGAATCTTAGCAGCAGTGATGTTGGAATGCAATGCAGATTGTGGCCCAGTGGTTTTAAGAATTCACTCTATTTGGTAGTGTGCTATTATCATATTAATGGTAAAAACTAGCCAGTTAACAACCAAGTGTAAGAGCGAGAGTCATGGCTATAGGGCAGCAAAAATCGAAATAATTGCGAAATTATTATAACAAAACACATTTACATGTGAACTAAGCGCATTGGTTTTTTTGTTTATAATTTCACAGTTATTCTGAATTTGAAATTTTAGGGTCAGTTTGCATCACTATACCAAAATTTCATCAAAATTAAACAAGCGGTTGCAGAGGTCAATAGGCGTCACTGTGCAAAATTTCGTCAAAATCGGCCAAACAATTGTGGAGATATGATTTTCCATTTTAAAGATAGCTACCATCTTGTATTTGTGGACGCATGTTGGGACGACCCACTAAGAGTACTTGGTGGTCTTTAACACTGCTTAAAATATGGCTGGAATCGCTGCATTAGTCCTCATAATACAAAAGTTTGAATATTTTGCGTGCTTGGTTAGAAAAATGTTTATTCACGCTCTTTTTGAGTGTTTTGGGGATAAAAATGTCGGAAATTGGAAACTGGTTGCATTTTATTTTTCTAAGAATACAGTTATCCAGAACTGACATCGTATCATATCGACAAACTGCATAAAAATTGCTTGTGTTGTTTAATCTCGGGATGCAAGCAAAACTTGGGGTCACAAAAAACAGGAAAACTAAAAATCACGCTATGGTAAAATTTCACACATTCATCGAGACGCTTCCACTTAGAGGTATTGTTTTGATCTTTGGTATGTTGGGTGACATTGCCGACATAATCACGCATGACAAATTTAATGTCAGTCGGTTCAGAGGTTTCGGAGTTCTGATACCCCCAAGTGTGTCTATCTCCATAGAGTTGGCTGGTCGCTCTTTCAACAGTGTAGGCCTAAGAACTGACGTGCTACATTGCGATAGCTTAGCACGAGAATTGATTATATTTTTATACAGTGCACAAGCATGCAGGTCAAGCAGCATAAATCAACTAATGACGTGAATTTCACTTGCAGGTGCCAGCGGCAACGTACTGATAAACGAGAACGCAGATCGTGTGAACAGCTACACTGTCTGGAACTACGCGGAAGGACATGATTCGTACTACAGTGCAATGTTGGTTGATCTTACCCAACCACGCCACAAGGTCAATAGTCTTTAACGTCACTCGTTCCAATGGTAAGAAAGAAGAACCGTTATTTGCAAAATAGGAGAGCTCGGTTTACAGGGTGAGTCAACAAAGTAACCCCCTAAGACTTTTGTATAGGCCTACACATTATTTTAGCTTGTTGTCATTCTTCACAGACGAAAATTTATGCAGTTGTTTGACATTTATATCCTCACTTAGGCCTACTTGCCAATTTTGGTCTACTTACGAGTATTTCAACATTTGTGAGAACTGTAACAATTTTTGTAACACTAGCTCCTATTTTGACATCTCATTACAGCTTTCTGCAGTATTTGCAAACTTTTTTTGAAACAGACTCATTACATTAATGAAATTGTACAGTAAAAGTGTTTATCAATAACTTTTATGCCATTGATCACATTTTATATTTATAATGCTTCCAATAAGCTGACACAGTATCCTTCTGCTACTTTGGAAAGTCTTTAACATCTTTAGCAATGGATTTCTGCAGCAGGGCAGTTCAGATCCGCTGCAGTGTCCTTCAACTCGGCAATAGATTTGGGTATAGTATGGTGTTCGTGGTTATTGCAAGAGGCAAAGATATAGGTTAATCTAATAACGTAACCATGACTTAATTTCTGTGAAGACGCTAATCTGCATCTTCATTATTCTGTGAGTGTTTTAAGTACAGTAGCAACGCTTAAAATCTGAGACAGTGAAAACGAGGGTAGTCGTGAAAAATGGACCCCCATTTCATCAAATTGTGACACACACTTCCGAAATTTGACACATATGTATGAGTGTAAATTGTTTATTGCTGGGCACAATTTGGTTCAGAAAAAGCTTAGCATAGGCCAAGATATCATTAATAGCTTTTGGATGGTTACTTTTTTGACTGCTCTGTAGTTATAACTTATGAGTCACTTAAAGCTATACAAACTGCTGTCAGCATTTTATGGTAACTTTGTCCTTTTCTTGTATGCCTATCATTTCTGAGATATAGCGATATATTGGTTGAAAATTGCGAATTTTTTCTACCACACAAAGTATCTTGCTCTGCATCAGTGCACTGTACAGATTGATGCAAACATAACAAGTTTTTTTTAATTAGAAAGAAAGAATTACAACGAGCACACACTTAGCATAAAACCTTAAATTTATTTAAAGAACTTCATACCTTATTAATACATATATTTGTACACCTGGGATATAATTGTCTACAATATACATTTGAGTTGTTTCAAATAGCAGTATCAATAATTGGGCCCATTCCATGGGGCCATAGCGGTCCCCTCTGTCACGCGTTGTCGTTGTCGTCGTCGTCGTCGGTATCGTGGACATCGATGCACAGATGGCGTGCGGCGCAGCAGTAGCGACACCTGGTGAATGGTAATGCGGCGTGTGGCGGCTCGCTATGGCGAATGGGCCCAACATTTTTCAAATGCTTCTTGTTTGTATAACGGTTATCACGAGCACTTGGTACAAAATAATCTTTTTGAAATGTTCAGATGTTGACGGTGAATTCGCCACTAACTTGGGGAATTTACAATGAACCGCCTCCAGATGTTCCCGAGTGTGGATTTGTTGGTGAACTCTGCCTGCCACAAATACGCGGTACATTATCTATCAGCCAGATAACCTCTGTGAAAAGTTTCAACAGATTGACACAAATTATATTTAATTAATAATAACGATGATGATAATAATAATTTTTGGAGTACATGTTTCACCAGGTAGTGCAGATACATTAGTCAGGAGAGGTGGGATAACAAACCACCATTTGATAATGTATTCTGTCAGCAACATCTCGGGCAAAAATTGTCATAATCGGTTGATATAGGTTATAGTGTGCAACATCAGTGTCGTTTTTTGAGACACAGTGTATATTTACGTCATTCACTGGAAGTTAGACTCAGTCCTGCGGATTTGTTGTTGTTAATAAATAATTAAATAAAGCAACATTACTTGTTGGCTTATTGGATTGGTGTTATTTTCAGTATTAAATATATAACAGTATGTAATAGTGATTTGTTGTGTGGAACCACTGGTGTATAGTTAATTGATAATAATTAAATATTACTATTTGCACTAATTATGTAAAATATCAAATAATCACTGCTATGGCTAGTCAATTCTTGAAGATACTTTCTGAAGACTCATCTAGTCTATGAGGTAAAAACAGCAAACATTGTGTGTTTAGTCTTACTTAGGCATGTAAAAGAGCATACTGATTGGCTGTAGATTCTCAGTATACTTGTACACGCATCATCATTGCGTTCATGTGACTTGATTCACTACGGTCGGGTTGCACCGTCCATACTTAACTTAAGTATTTCTTAAATCTCCATTTATTTCAATGGCGGTTTAAGGACTACCTAAGTTAAGTATGGATGGTGCAACCAGACCTAAGAATCGTCATTGATGCATTACAGTTCATTGTTATTGGTCAGCAATATTGTTGGTCTGAATGGTCTAAATGATGTACTTAAATAAGCGATCTCTACGTCATCCAGCATTGCCACAACTATTTAAATCAATATGCAAATCACGCTTTCCTATTTGCATGTAAACTCATCTCACTTAATAATAGCGACAAGCTTTATCGGCTGCCGACAAAAAGACAGAACAAAATCCTTCCCAGCCACATCGGTCAACAGTAAATAGATTACGTAGATTACTTACTTACTTATATTATCAGAGGCATGGAATTTAGAAAGGTGGTGGCTAGTTCAAGTCTACAGCAACAAAGGTTGGTGCTGTTGACCGATGTGGCTGGGAAGGATTTTGTTCTGTCTTTTTGTCGGCAGTCGATAAAGCATGTTTTCGAGGTTTCATTGTTGTTGCTACTATTTGCATTGTCATGTATGACAAAGACAACAATGATGCTGATGATAATGACGATGATATTATTATATTTTGTGTTCAGACTTTACGACAATAATTGTGGTATCATCAGTTTTTGGTACACTGGTTTTCATTGCTATCGTTATTTTATTGCAGTTCCTCAGGTAAGCACAACTGTTAATGTCTGCATGATAAAATATTGATACTATTAAAAAACTAGTCTGGTAATAAGTAACGTGTAAATCCCCGTGGTAGATTACTTGATTTTGTGCAACTTTTATGACCAATTTTCAGTGCCATAAATGTTTCACATGTAACAATGTTTTACATTCACAGCAAGCTATCTATCTTATTTTTCCAGTTATTAGTGTGGTTTATCAGTGACTACTGTTTGAGTTGGGATTAAGTACAAACGATATGGATATGAGATGAGGAACGTTCACATACATACAGCCAAATGGACTCCAGGCATTGGCTGACATAGGCCAGCTCAATGTGTTCCAATAGTACGTGAATTTGCTGCTGCTGTTCCTGTGGATGATAACAGACCTGCTACTCTGCTGGCAGCCAATAGCATACCCACAAAACTTCATACTCTATGCGTGAATTTGTTCGTGGTTTTCAGTTATTATTTGTCTGGCACCCACCAAATTTGGTGGTGACACAGAATATATAATCAGTGACATTATTCTGTCGATTTTCCACAGTTCTTCATTTTGCAGAATGGTTAATCCACCGTTTGAGATTTAAAGAGAATGCTTACTTTTGTGACACAAACAATTAGAGTGAGATAATCCAAAATAAAACAGCAATAAGTATATAGCAGAATAATACAATATAAACACATCTGCAACAATTTTGCCTAAGCGGTTTTTGAAATGATGGTTACTGTTAAATAATATATAAGACAAAAAGACAGAGCTAGTGCTTAAGTCCTTTCTTTCTACTTTGTAGATTAGTTGACATACGCCTAATGAATGTTCTACGTGTGTTGGGCATTAGGCATTGAGTTGAACATAGTATAAATAACATTTCTTGACAGTGTTTACAAATGCTTTTTTAAGTTACTTGACATTTTTATGTTTTACCATTGTAAAGTTTTTTTTTATTTTTGATGTTTTCACATGTATAACATACAGAGCTCGACGTTCTGAGGCTCGCATTCAACAGATGCTGTGGAAAGTTAACTACTCTGACATCGTCTTTATCAACATGGTCTGTTTAACAGAGGCTGTTAGCCTCATACCTTGTAAAATGTTGTACTAACTGTCACCATTAACTCCTGATTTTGTCGTGTATATATGAACTGGATTATAGTCAATGATATTTGCAAATTAAAAATATATATGACATTAGACTTTGTATAGTTGCTCGATAGTACAATGTTTTACTCTTTGCTGTTTCTGAAGTATGAGCTACACTGAGAATCTTTAACTGAATGTACAGAATAAATGAACACACACTGTGTCTCAGAAAGTTTCAGCTGCCACATAAGAACCTTTAGGACACATTTCATCATGCTGATTGCAGTGTATACAAAGGTGGATGCTGATAGTGCTAAACTAGTGACGGGCGTCAGTGGATCTAAGATGACCACATTTGCTATGGTTGATAGGCCTTTCTGCAGCATTTCTAGGGCCATAGTTTGGGACAAAGTTCCATCGGAAAGTACCATTTTTTGTGGAAATAATTCCCAAATTTCCTTACAGAACAAGTTGATGGAAACCTTTATGCCAAGAACCAGCTTGATCTGTGCAGCCATGTTAATATGATGTCAGTTTCTAACAGACACAGAGAACACACAAACATAGAAACATAGGGCCACTGCATACACCATGCTAGCATTGCACTGGTAACAAGACGGCCTAGCAGTGGTTAGCATAGCACGAGATGTTGTTGAGATGACCCCTCCCCTATTCCCGGCATGCATCACGACCCAATGCACTTCCATCACAGACAGACAGACAGACAGACAGACGGACACTGACATCATAGCATAAGTTCGAGATGTATATATTACATCTTGCGCTAAAAACTGCTCTTATGAGATCTATTTAATGTAGCCTTATGAAAATTTAATTTAGTTTAATGATTTTTAGCATTGGCAGGATTTTACTTAAATACATGCCCAGACATTTTGCGGACAGTTCAAGATCAAGGGAAAACGGTTGTTATTAACATGCATGTAGGTTGGAAAGAGTTCTGCAAACTTTTCGACGTTGTCTATGAAAGAATCGGATGCAGTTATGTGGTCTGATCGCAAGGTGGCTGTGTATAAAGGACTGAAGGTGGCCGTCTATACAGTGGACAAGACTGAAATCAGTCTCACTCGCCAGCATCTCATAGAACTAATCAATGTCTGTAGCCTTTTGATGATATAATGTACTATCAGTTGCATAACTTAGTACCCAATTTATACATTTGTGGCCGATTTTGTTCGAATTTTAGGCTAACGATTGGTGCATTATTTTATTTGTTGTTTATGTTCATGCAAAAATTGATGGAAAACTCTTGGTGGCTGCATTACACAGGTGTAGCTTGTTACAGTATCAAAATATGTATATATAACAAATCGATTAAACAACAGTTGCGTCACATCTAAGCAAGAAGTTCTAGAAGCCACGATTTGACTGAGGCAATGGCATCCATCTGTCCACAGCATAGTGTACTTTAACCCATACACGGTGTAGGCCTGCTGCTAGTGTCACATGTAGTGCAGCTGGCAGGCATGCATGAATATGTGAAATTGCATGCTTGCAGCAGTATGATATTTAAAAAAAAGATGGGAATACAGGAAATGAGGAGACCACACAGTGTAACACACCTAGGCTGATCTAGGGGCTTCACATTAATACTGTACACACAGCATGCACTTGGTTTGAAAAGTTTCTTACATTATATGTTCTCTTGTAGTTTTAGATATTTATATTCTGGTGGGCCCTACTGTCGCATTCGTTTACTTGTGTATTCTGAAATTCTCCATATATCTCTAACACATTAATTGTGTCTGCAGTTGAAGGAACTGAACCACGACAATATAAAGCCATTTGTTGGAGCTTGTGTTGAGCCAGGACATGTCTGCTATCTTATGCAATGCTGCAGCCGAGGTACCATTCAGGTGAGTTATCAATCAGCATCATATATAATAAATGCAAAGCTTTTGTACTTGACATACTTCGTTAATAAGTCTACGACATGACAGTGAATTATATATGATACACTTTATCAGTAAGTTGACATTAAATGTGCTTATTATTCAGTTAGTTACTTATTTATGCAATAAGTTAATTTGAGTGTTCTGTTATAGGATATCGTTAATGATGAGGAAATCAAACTGGATTTGTTGTTCAAAGCATCACTGGTGCATGACTTAGTCAATGTGAGTCAATGCAATTTGTTACTAATGACTAATGTTTCATGCCAGTTTGTAACAAGAAGCTCTGCAATAGCACGCACTTGTCAGTATAGAAAAAACTTGCAATCGATGAATGACGTTGACATATACCCAAAGTCATTACAGTTGGTGCTACTAAATAGCCATTAGGCATTTCTTGAATTTGGTTCTTCCATTGTTTATCATACAGGTGCATTTCAACACCTTTATTTTATATAAGCTTAGTGCTGTTTAATGCTAGGGAATGGTTTATCTGCATAAATCAGTGTTCCATTCACACGGTTACCTGTCCAGTGCTAACTGTCACGTAGACAGTCGATGGGTTCTCAAGATTGCTGGATTTGCACTGCATGCATTCAGAAAGCAAGATTGCCTAGAACCGGTATTACAATCAATTTTTAAAACTCGTGTTAATTTACTTGCCTATATGTATCATTTAAGCATAACAAAGTACCTCACAGGCCTGTACACATACATTGATAATGACACATTGTTTCTACAGCTTAGTATTATTTATGTGTCATGCAGTCAAATGATTAATTTGAGGAATCTTGATAGTCTGTATTAGGTGTAGTATTATATGTTTTGTCAGCCATTATGCTCTTTGTTTGAGGAAACTCAATTGCCTACAGAAATAGATTGTGTATCACATGAAAAAAGTTTTCACTATGTAATGTTATTTTAGTCTCACGGAAAGTGTCTTGCTTGTCATTGCATGTATTTCTGCTGTTGTCTAACTAGTTTTTATAATGAACTTTTGCCATATATATATTTCATACTTTCTCAGTACATGCTGCAACAATAAAAAGAATCCCTCAGAAAAATGTCAGTTGTAGCAGCTTTAAGACAGAAAGATTCAGGATGCAGCAAATTTTGTTACAATATTTCTTTTCTATTAAAAACTGCTATTATTTTAACATAATAATGCATTTTTCCAAGTGAACAAGTAATTAAACTGCAATTCTGAAGTTTTTCTATAGGATAGGTTTTTTATTGGCACACCTGGGGTATTGTATTTAGTTTTTCTGTTTCTTATTTTCTTATATCACTGATTTGTTTGATTCAAGTTAATATTGATTACTTGTGCAATGTGCACATGGTGTCTTCTGAAAAAGGACTGTTTGAATTATATTGATTGACAAACGTTGTAATGACACAGGAAGGTGAGTATCACTACTACCATGAGCAGCTGTGGACAGCACCTGAACTACTACGTATGACAACTCGACCTATCAACGGAACTCAGAAAGCTGACGTCTACAGCTTCGCTATCATCCTGCAGGAGATCATGTTTAGAGCGGAGCCGTACTTTCTGAACATCGACCCTCCACAGCGTATATGTTTCTGTTGCACCTTTTATATTTGTGACATACTGATCTGCGTGATTACTGGATAGGTGCTGAAGTGACTAAATTTTACTTGCGTGACGTTATGCTATTGTGGCTATTAGCTATGGGCCAGCCTGTGTCTGTTCGTGTGTCTGTCTCTCTGTGCCTGACACACGCCAGTATTGTGAGAAAACGGCTAAACTTGGGTAGTGTCACTGCCACACGATAGCCAGCACGATGCAAAATATGTTATGACAACAACAGGAAGTGATACATGGCCCAGCTAATAGCAGCAACTACGATAACCTTGAGTGTACTTGAGAGTTATTTCTCGATTGCTGGCTTGTGCACCATTTGACAAGGTTTCGACTGGCAGAGTGGGTCGTGCTGTCCAGCTGCAACACCAGAGCTTGTTGTAAACTATCTGGTCCACAATTATTATCTCTAGAATGGCTAAGTGCTATAGTCACTAAACTTTGCACACATGGCTGGTAGCATCTGGATGACATATCACCCCGAACAGGACGTGGTTATGGTCACGTAAACCATCATAAAAGTTTGATGCCACAGTAGTATCTCTGGAACGACAGAAACCACAGTCTTCAAATGTTGTGCACACGCAGGCCATACTAACTTGCTAGTTATGTGGTGACATGCTACCCTTAGTGGGCGTGGTCGGGGTCACGTGATCTTTTTTTAATTTGGGGAAATTAGTGTTAATATCTCAAAAACCGTAAAAATACATAGTTAAAATGAAATGGAAGGCTAATAGTAATTGGTATATGGCTAACCTATTGGCACTAATAGTAATAACCTTGAGTGAGTTTCAAGGTCACTTTTATTGTTATAAAGTTTTTAATTACCTGCAGGCTAAACCTCGAGAAATGTAGCACATGTTAATTGCGATATGTTATGTTTATAAATGAGTTAACAGCGAACATTGTTTTATTTTCACTGTATAGTTGAAATTTAAGGACTTCTTAAGGTCACAAGCAGTCGTGTACACTACAAAATTGGTAGTGTTTTGCAAATGGTGCAAGATAGAAACGTAGTTATCAGCTACTACAGGTCATACAGGAAGTGATGAATCATGTATTAGCTATCAAATGACAGCAGTGCAGATGACTGTGAGTGTCCTAGAAAGTCACCTAAGTGGCGTTTTTTATGAGCTAACAGGGCGTGTCTGGTAGGTGTTTGGTATGTAAACATGGTAGTCACGTGACTGGTATACCGACGTTGTCATCTAAAACGACTTACTATACCAGACGATAACGACCGAACAACTGCAGTCAGACTCTAGTAGGTTCTGGTAGGTGTCTGGTATACCAGGTCACATAAATTATTATTATTAGCAAAGTAGATGGTCTGGCGTGAAAACGTAAACAACTAACAGCCACACCCTGTTAGGTTCTGGTAGGCTATGAAAAACGGCCCTCTAATTGCAAACCTTTTCAATTTGGATTTGTGTTCAACACTATAGGCTGCAGCCCATTGTGTGAGTCCATTGGCAATAGCTGAGTTTCTTCTATTAGATCGTTATAAGCTCACTGTGTGGTTTTCATATTTTTTCACATCATGCAGTATGATGGTGGGTGGAATCGTTTTTAAAATGCTTTTGAAGTCTGCATTTGTCATAATACTCCTTATGTGCTACCAATAACGCACATAAACTATATGCTTTTCATTTATGGTAGATAATTTTAAATTAAACATATATTCATTGACCAAATAAAATTACATATTTTACATAGCATAATGTGCTGGCATGTGGTACAATGAACAAACGATGTAGATATTGTGGAGAGAATTAAAAACACTGATGCTCCCTTCTATCGACCACCACTTCCTCAGCAAGATTCTGAGGGCGTGCATCCAGGAATATTGACGTTGATGAAACAATGCTGGGCTGAAGAACCGTCTGAGAGACCTTCGTTTGTTGAAGTGGCTAAATCTCTCAGGATTATCAATAAAGGAAAGTCAGTTTGTTTGTATTTTAAAATATTTTTGTGTACAGTAGTTTTAAAAAGTTTAGTTTTGGCACATGTGTTAACTCATAGCTGCAAGTTTGATGCAAATGACATTTGACTGTATAGATCAGACTTTGTTTAGCACAACATGTAATCTCAAATGTTACAGAAATGAAAAGTTCAGTTATACATGTACACAGATGATATAATGCTCATAATTCCATATAACGTTTAGCAGCAAGTTTACACTACATAATTAATTGTAGAAAGTTCGACATAGTGGACACTATGATTCAGAAGTTGGAGAAATACGCTGACAATTTGGAGAACATTGTTCACCAGCGAACTGCAGAATTAATCGATGAGAAGCATAAAACGGACATGCTACTTCATCGGATGCTGCCACCGTATGCTCTCATTTGCTAGCAATATTTTTATGTCAGGGTAGGTGAGGGGTAACATTAATAAAGATATCTGTAGGACAAGCTACAAGCTTATTCTATTTTATACCCTAGCTTTCAGTCCTACTCTTACACGACAACGTATCCCTAGACCAAGCTTCATCTACGAAAGTAAAATGTTTCCCTTTGTCAGCATTCTCGCCAGTAAGCTTACACCAGTCTGCCTGCTATACCGCGTGAATTGTTGGCTGTTTACTTGTTTATTGCCGTAGAAAGTCTTCTGGATCCAATGTATAACAATAATTTGCCCAGTATTTATCTAGACAAATTACATATCATTAAGTAATTATTATTCTCTTTATGCCATAGGTGGCCATCATGACGGACTTTGCTTTTCTGCATGGTTGCCTGCCATTGGTGTAGGTGGTTTCTTATAATGTATGTATCGTTGCTCATGGTGGAAATGTACTATTACTTCCATATCCAGATCGCAGGATACTACAATGTGGGTTGGCTTCAATGTTGCCAATACAATGACCTGTCCTGCCATGTGCCAGTGTTCCGTTTTTAACTGTGATCACAATCGATCAGATTACCAATGTTACAGACTGACAGACGTCATTCCTGTAGCATAAGCGTGACATGCTATATGCATGTTATGCAAAAATACTTATGTAGCTGACCTTGACTATGCTTGCTAGTGGTTTTAAAAGTAGATTTTTCTTACCAGGGAAATGTGAACAGAGCTGAACCTTGGATTCTGGTTAAGATTATAACCTAAAGTTGAAAGTTAGGGTCAGGCCCTATAGGTAGCGTGTGGCCCATTGTGCAAATTTAGCTGTAAATCATCTACATGCTGCATTGTGCTTGGCCAATGCTTCAGTATTTTATCCAGGAAAATTCCTGAGAACTTGCCATCAAAAACTGTAGTGCAGAAAACTTAGTATGTTTTACCATGAAGTTTATGAATACACATACAACCTAATCACGTGTTGGTCAGTTTATTGCTTTCGACGACCTAAAGCGTTCACTGATAAACAGTATATTGTTTTAATTTATTTTATTTTTATCTATTTAATTATGAAATCATACACATAGTACAAATTAAAAAAAATATATATATAAACATGGTATGCATTGTTTAACTTTTGTGTGTGATGTGCAGTTTTGTGGCAGATGAACTGAAGGCAGGACGCACTGTGGCTCCACAGGTGTATCCTAGCTCGACAATCTACTTCTCTGACATCGTCGGATTTACAGTGTTGTCATCTGAAAGTAGCCCAATACAGATTGTCGAACTGTTGAATGATCTCTACAGTATGTTTGACGACACCATCTCTCATTATGACGTCTACAAGGTCAGTCTCATAGTATCACTGTAATCTATGGAAACAAATATTATTTCATTTGTTTACAGTTAATTTTGCTCAGGAGTAAAACACATAGCACAGATTTGAATTTCAGTACCAAGGATTTAGCCAACAAATGTGTAAGTGAATAATAATAATAATAATAATAATAATAATAATAATAATTAAATTTGGTGCTCTTCCAGATGTGCTCCCACCGAAACAGCCGTTTTGGGACCGCCCTGATGTTTTGGTAGACCAGGCTCTCGTTAGGTC
>Ga0209782_1001093_pt1 | contig 13585 bp, 7 predicted proteins | sample WorMetmaBAHAMAS1_FD_187390 | JGI IMG/M metagenome (GOLD analysis project Ga0209782, IMG submission 187390) | Marine gutless worms symbiont microbial communities from Max Planck institute for Marine Microbiology, Germany - Inanidrilus... | ecosystem: Host-associated > Annelida > Digestive system >... | reverse complement strand
CCCAGTCAGGAAGACTATGTTGGCCCTTTGTTGGGCCATCGTTGTATGTATTATCGGGCCAATGTCGTACAATCGTTGGCGTCACGTTGGCGTCGTGTTGGCTGATGGTTGGGCGCCCATCGGCCCTACGATGGCGAACCGTTGGCAGCAGCTACGTTGGTAAAACGATGGCCCAACGACTTAATTTTGGTTGGCAAAACGGCGGCTTATCGTTGGTCAGATGTCATCATAATTCCGTTTGCCAACGACTTTTAACTGTAGTGAATTTGACGAAATCCCGTGAAGGTTCGTCAGAAGGCCATCATTATCATCGCCAGACGACGGAATTGATTGATTGGTGTTTAACGTCCCCTTTCAGCACAATAGTTGGCTATATCAGAGACAAAGGCCTTGGGTGGAGATTGCTTTCTTCCCAGTGAAGGATGGCCAACGATATATTAACCTCCCACCTCGCCGCCTTTTGTTCAGCAGCGACCCAGTAAAGGGAAAGGTTAGGGGAGGCTCATTTAAGCTATTACGCTAGCGCCAACAACAGGGTAGAAAAACAATTCTACCACGCAAGACAACAAACAGAATATACATAAACACAATTAAACATGCATCCTTAACTAAACATACAGAGAACAAAAAAATAAACTTAAAAAACTGAACCCAGGTTTAGTCGCCTCCTACGACATCCAGCCTGGAAACAGAGCGGGTCTATTCTGGTAGAGCCAGACGACGGAAGTGAACTTCGCCAGTGAAGTCCAGGGACATAGCCATTAGCCACCATAGGATGAATTGCCCCCAAAACTCTGCATGGTGATCTTCTGGAAATTATACTGTGGTGATGTACTGTGAAACGGAAGCAATTAAAGCAAAACAATATTTTTGGCAACTCAACTATATTGTACAGTAACGGTTGGCATGAGGCGGTTTATCCAAACACAAAGAAACCTCTGGATCCACCAGTCCACCTTTGGCTTCATTGCATTGTCTTAACCTGTTTTACTGTTGCAACTATTATAAGCTCAGTTGTCCAGTATCTTTAGGGCGTCACCCTGGAGCCAGCTAGGGAGCTTACGACACTCTCAGACCCCTTAGTGATACGAGAATGGATACCCCTCCCCATAGTGCCTCATCAATAAAAAAAATCACCTTAAGTTACGGCGAGAATAATAAAAGTCATTCATCACTGACTGGATGGTCCGGTCCTGTTTGCATTGTAATTTGTAACATTTATATTCCATTTACATAATAAACGAAGGCCAAGAAACACACACAAAAACAAGTAAAAAGACAGAACTACAACATACTTTACATTCTCGTAGAACACAGATCAGCAAACTTACTGTATACAGCATTACTAACATTTAGACTGACTATCAAACACTGTTGACTTACACAAGGACAACAAATGTTGACATGACTTAGACTTACTCAAAAAATAACACATTCACTCGTAATATGATAACGAGAAAAAATTAACCTACACAGACGTTACAGGTGAAAGTCTTAACCTATCAGAGAAAAAACTGATACAATTTCATACATATTTAGTGGAAGAAAATACTACTGGCAGCTGCATATACTTTCCTCAAAACAACTGTCATGCCTGTTTTCAGAGACAGTTCTGAGATCAGACAGACACCACACCAAGATACTTGAGGTTGTCAACCTACCGTATCTAATAGTATTATTACCTATCTTAACTTCACCTTAGCCTTGTCTATAAACTTTAAATAAAAGGGCTTTTCCGCATTGAAGATAATATTTCAGGCCTGTATTAAAACACATATTTACCATCTACTGGCAAATAAAATGCTGACAAAGGTAATTTGGTGGATATAAGCAGCACTCAACTAACATGGCATGCCTATTTCACATACATGAATTGCAAAACACAGAATATCAAACTACATGAATAAACTGCTATACATTTGATTACTGTTGTCAGTTTTAATAACACACATAATACTGTAACTTGCAGCAATCACTCAACAATCAGACTTGGCATACAAAACCTCCACACAAAGCACTGTAAACAGTAGTGAGCTATACATCTGCTATTACTACAGTACTTCTGTTTGATGACAATTTTACCAGGTGAACCTTGGTCAGCCGTTTCTCCCTTAGTCCCCCATTTTAACTGTAACTAAAACTAAATGACCAAATAACCATAACAAAAACAATATTTAGTTAACTATAATTAAAACTGCAACTTAAATCCCAGCTATATATTGACACTACATAAGACACAAACCAGAGCTAGTTTTAAAAAATTACGCAAACACATAAGAGACACAAATACTACAAAACCGAAGAGAGTTAAAATGCACATTGCGTTCATTACTTATACCGTCGTAAACTCACAGCTCACTAAACTGACACATACACACACTCAAACTGAAGCTAAACTAAATTAACACTGCATAATTGATTGGTTGGAGTTTAACGTCCCCTTTCAGCACAAAAATAGGCTATATCAGGGACAAAGGCCTTGGGTGGAGATTGCTTTCTTCCCAATGAAGGATGGCCAACAATACATTAACCTCCCACCTCGCCGCCTTTTGTTCAGCAGCGACCCAAAAAAAGGGAAAGGTTAAAGCAGGCTCATTGAAGTTATTACGCCAGCGCCCACAACAGGGTAGAAAAGAATTCTACCACAACAAAGCAAAACAAAATGTACACAAACAAAAACAAGCATGCATCCTTAACTAAACATACATACAAATCAAACTAAACTTAAAAAACTAAACCCAGGTTTAGTCGCCTCCTACGACATCCAGCCTGGAAACAGTGCGGTTCTATTCTGGTAGAAGTGGTAAGTAGGGAAGAAAATAGGTCTTTATAGAAAGTCAGAAAGGAAGGTAAGTAAACGAACAAACAATTTAGACGGCGCCCAAATCAACAAATGAATCAGGGGCGCATTACTGCCCTGGAGCCCGCACGGGGCTTAACACTGCATAAGACACACGTCGATCCTTGTTAAACAAAAATTTATCAGCTATCGGACAGAAGGTCCGAAGCGTAGGCTGGCCACGTAAGGGCACTGCTAATTAATCATATCCGCTTTAACATTGGAAAAACGGGACAGGCTGACAGCATAAAAATGCACAAACACTCATAAACAACACCGTCAAAAACCAAAGTAGACATACACTGCTGAGTCATAAAAACACCCATGCAGTCTTTTTGTTGTAACTCTGCCAAAAGTCAACAGATTGTGAAAATTCTTTCATTATAAGATTTCCAAGGAAACACTGCATGCATCCGTCATCACAATTTCCACCTCACCTTAAATGCGTTACTACACTACTTTGTGAAGTTCAAATGCTCAAAATTACCACCAAACGTTCATTCCTACCTTCAAAATTAATCATTTTTATGTAAAATTTAATAAAAAATTAACAACACATATGACATATTCCACAGGAAATTATATTACTACATCATGTTTGTTTAATTTCTGTACAGTATATGAAGTACAGCATGCTGATAAATGCAATAATTTTCAAAATATCGTCTGACGACAAACTGCCTGAAGTTTTTGCAACAAACAACTTCATCAGTGTCTGTAGATGGCACAACTACTAGGAACTACCGCAGTCCATCATGTTTCAGTTGATCTTTGACCCAAAACACTTCATGCTAATTAAAAATAAATGTGCTTTACCAGCAGTTAAAAGCAGCCCGTTTAGCAACCTTTGACTGCTTTCCCAGTAAACGTTTGGTGGTAATTTTGAGCGTTCAAATTTTACAAGGTAGTGTAGAAATGCTTTTCAGGTGAGGCGAAAAATTTTTATGATGGATGCATACAGTGTTTACTTAGAAATCTTCCAGTGAAAAATTTAAAAAATCGGTTAAATTTTGGCTGAATTGCAACAAAAAGATTGTGTGGGTGTTTTTATGACTCAGTGTACAATTAAAAATGCACATCACATTCATCATTTGCACCGTCTCATGCGTTACTAAACTGACAGACAAACACACTCAAACCAAAACCCAAGGAGATCTGCACGGAGTCTGTCAGCAAGTATGCGACTGGCTCCTAACTGCTTTCTGAGCAGCCCGTCGCTGACGCCCTCCCTCGCGATCAAGGGCAAAACGCAGCCAGTCCTTTATGCACCGCTCGATCTCGCTATCGACAGCACGACATGTAGCCGGGTTTCTTCTCACAGCATCTGTACAAATAAGCAATAATCTCTGACAGGTTATTGCTGACGCACAACAACCAGACTCAGCATGTACTCAAAAAGCATTTTATTTTTTACATGCGACTTCACAGAAAATTGAAGCCATGTGTGGGAGAGATGCTGCGTGTGATCTGAAGTCTGCAGCATCTACACTGTGTCCCAAAAAACTTTATGCATTTGGCTCGCTATAACTGTGACATACACGATCCGATGTAGATGACTTTTTGGCAGAAATGTTACTGATGAAGTAAGCAACCAAAATTTTCATACCTCACCCAACCAGTGCATCCGCACTACCTGGAAAAACGTGAAACCCCACAATTGTTATATTTTTAACGAAATCACTGTATATTGCATTGCCAACAGACACACAAAACACACTCAAATTATCACCTGGTCAGAGTTAAACCAACCCTCCTTTGCACAATGATCAAACTACTGCAACAGACTGGATCTAAGGCGGGAGCATGGCATCCTGTCGCCAGTTGCTTACAAGACTCGGGGTCATACATCAGCACTTGAGTACGCTGACATAAATGGTACGTGCAAAAAAACTTTGTTTCAAAGTTCAAACCTGTTATCAAAACTAGAAGCAGCCTGCACTCACAAGAGTGCAATGACCCATGCCGGGGTGTTTTTTGTCCCTCGTGACCTTGATCTTTTGACTCCAAGGACTGCCCATGGACCATCCCTGTGTAAAGTTTGGTGATCCTAGTTCCACTGGTTCCTTAGTTATCGTGTGGAAAAACAGACAAACGGACGCACACACATAAACGCAGCTGATCGCCATACTGCAGCCGTCGGCATGGGTAATAAACTGTGTTCAATTCATCTGATTTTGCAGTATGCCCTTTATGCAATTTACAGAATTTCGTAATACAGCAAAAATTTTGGTCAGTATTTTCACTCTTGTACAAACTTCATACAATATGTGTTATAACTTACCACACATAACCTGTTTCAGGCATCCTTTGCCAAAAGCATGTTTCCCTCCTTTTCCCTTCCAGTTGCACTGAGACGCAACAGCAGACACCATAAACCTCTTCATAACATTCCTGGTGGTTTCACCAACAGTGACACCACCACAGAGACCAAGGTAGCGCGTCTACAATACAATCAGTCAGTTAGCCATAAACACCTAAGTTGCTGCTGAAATGGCTACGCATAACACTGGACCACTTGAAGGAGTGAGTATTGGCAGTGAAAATTTCGTGACAGGCGTTGTGTGTTGTTAAAGTAATGGAGGTTTTTTTGAAACAGTGTATGTAAATGCTGTTGTCAAACATGGAAGTTTATTACAAAACTAGAAGCAGCAAGCACTCACAAGAGCGCCGTGACCCACACTGGGGTATTTTTTGTTCCTTGTGACCTTGACCTTTGATGCAGGATAAATTGGTTTCCAGGACTCATCATGGACCATCCCTGTGTAAAGTTTGGTGATCCTGGTTCCACCATTCGAGTTATCGTGCAGGCAAACTGACAGACAGACATATAAATGCCATTGATTGCCCTACCCCACAACAGTCATTGGCGTGGGTAAATGTTCACTTCTATAACAAAATTTAGCAAAAGACAATCACAGTACGACTGCTATTGAGTATTTATGTACTCTGAATATTGATAACAACTGATAACAATTGCAAAGTTCTTGCACAATACCAAGCATTTGATACTTACCAGTTTGGCTTTCACGTCACGATCTGTGCAATCAGCTTCCAGCTGCAGAACCTGCTGCAGTGAAGTAAGCGGCAGACCAATCTCATCCTGTATTCCAGTAGTGGTCTCCTGCTGAGCCGACTGGGATGACACCAGCTGTTGCAGCAGTAGAATCTGTGTCTGATTCTGCACTTTTATTTCTTCCAGCAGAACCAGCATGCGGCGTTCCATCACTAACACAAGCAGCACATCAATATTTCATACACAAAAGATTTGCTGCCACAACAATCACACTGAAGGTATCAAAGCAAACTGTTCTCTACTGCAAAGTCACTTATTGTTGCTGTTATAATCCAGAACATCAGCTGCAAAAAACAAGTGCACCCAACTTCAACAATCGATGCCACAGCACTGAAGGGCACACAAAGCATTAACTCTGACCAGTGGCCTGGCCTCCATTTTTCATCCACCAACAGACTTCTGACGGAAGGGGCACTGGCCCATTATACTGGTTCTTCATCACCACTACCATAACCTGAAGAAGCAAAACACACGATCACAAACCTGTCATCCCAGTTCCTTGACTTCGTAAATTTCCATGGATAGAAGTTGCAGATGGGCCACACACTGGTGTTGACGATCCACGGATAGGTGTTGCAGATGGGCCAAGCACTGGTGTTGACGATCCATGGATAGGTGTTGCAGATGGGCCAGGCACTGGTGTTGACATTCCCTGGACAGGTGTTGCAGATGGGCCAGACACTGGTGTTGACGATCCATGGATAGGTGTTGCAGATGGGCCAGGCACTGGTGTTGACGATCCATGGATAGGTGTTGCAGATGGGCCAGGCACTGGTGTTGACGATCCATGGATAGGTGTTGCAGATGGGCCAGGCACTAGTGTTGACCTCTGCACAGCTCTCAGTCTCTTAGGTGGTGGGCCAGTGTTGAGCTCAACCAGATCATTGCGTACCAGTGTATGCAATGAGGTCTCAAGAGACTCGTCGCTGTCCGTCTCCACCAATGCTTTTCTGCAACCAAATATCAGTGTTCAAATAATTGCCAACTGCCTTTCAAAAATGCCAAACTCAAGTTATTTAGCAGTGAAATTGATAAGACTTATAGAGTTAAGGTTTTATATCCCAAAAGTTCACTGCCGTGTATGCGGAGAAATACTTCAAATTTTATAGGCTATATATAGGCCCAGCAAAGACGTTTGTTCGGGGTGCAACCACGTCACAAAAGTTGGGGCATGACAACAGTGGATCTTAGGATGGTAGTCCCCCAGTGGGGTCTAGATGCAGAGTCCCGGGAGGGAGTCTGGGGGACTTTTAGCTGAAGCATTTTTTTATTAAACAGATAGCCCTGACCAGGTGGCTCAGTGGGCTAGTACGCTGAGCTGCAGTGCAGTGGGCCTGGCTGGCTGACAAGCCCTGCATGTGGGGTTCGATTCCCCCTGCCGGCTTGTCAAGTTTGTCAGGTTTTCTGCATGCTATGAGATTAAATTCTCGGACAGGTACAGAGGGTCCGCCTGTGTCCTCTATAAACTGTGACAGGCCGTCTCTGAGATAGCCATATTTCTGCTGAAGAGAGACGTTAAACTCCAACTAACTAACTAACTATTAAAAAGATATTAATTTTGGACTACTTAGCCACAATTTTCCGTTTATACAGTAAGCGTATAACAGCTTCAGAATTTCACAATGTTACGTTGCATTCATTGTTCAATGTCTATAGGCTTATGCAAACACGGCAAACTGACATCATATCACAATGCCACTCAGTAGGACTATTGTTAGTTCGTAATGACGCAGTAGGCGTATGTCCAAAAAGTCGTCTATTAGTTTGTTGTATACACAACCATGAAACTGTAGTCATATACAGCAGAAGTATCCACCATTTAAAACTTCATAATTTTGCAACTACACTGTGTCCCAAAAACTCCACCTTACCAGAGTGTTGGAGATGACCTTCATTATAAAGTGCTCTACAAAGTGGCATACTTTACTTTTTACTGCTCGAATAACTCATTTAAAAAAAGAATCGCTTTCAGTAATTTTAAGTACGCATAACCCTGAAGAAATTTTGCACTCTTATTTTGAGATAATACATTTTTCGGACACAGTGTATGCAAAGTTATAAGCTACATATCGTTCAGGCATATTACTGCCATCAAGAATCACAGTTTAGGCCTACTGTATAACTCCAGCACTGTAAGTTTCTGTTAGGGACTGATAAATTAAAAACTGCTTTGAGTGGTTGACCAGCTGTTATGTCAACAACCATTTTTGAAGGGACAGATTGGTCATGTGCATATTTCAGCACTTTTTGATGCCAGAGGGTCCGGAAAGTTAGGGAACCAACACATTGGTGGTCCGAGGGCTTCAAAGAAACATGGAACAAAAGTTGGAGGGGCATTGCGCCTCTGCATTCAAAGTTGGAGGGGCACTTGGTCGCGTGGCACAGCGGCAGAGCGTCGGTCTTTGGCCGGCAATCTTTCGCTGTCACACGCTCTACCTTCAGCTGATGGGTGACCACTGATGTGGGTAAACCATCGGCTGGAGGTCAGCCAACTAGGCCAACTCAGCCTTTCATCCTTTCGAGATCGATAAATGAGTAGCAAGCAGCAACTAGATGTTTGCCACCTCGATCGGTGGAGGCGCCATCTGGCAATTGCTTGCGAGGTTAAAGACAGGTATGGTGTAATTTGCAGGTCAAACAGTGTGATCCATGCCTGAGCGCTTTGAAGTGGTTTATCCATTAAAGACGCTATACAAGCACGCTGCTTTACCTTACCTTTTACTTGCCCCTACTGCCCCACCACTTCCTGCGCCTCTGCAGAACAGTTCTGAACATGTTTCCTCCTAACTTCCAGACAATCATCATTGCTCAGATGCTGTCTAATGGAGGGGAAGGGGAATTTGGTAGTGAAAATGCCAGTTGGCAACCATGCATGTGATGGAAGCAAAGCTTTAAAATTATTCATTCTGTAGTCGAAGGTGCACTGTTCTTTGGTAGGAGTTTACAGAATTCAGGAACGAACACACAGAAAACCACTGAGACAACCTGAATTTGCGACTTCTCTTCTGTTCACTCTCTGAAGCAGTTGACAATCCATCTGAAGTTAAGCAATATTTTGTCGATATTTCTCTGGCTTTAAACAGCGTATCTGCACACCAAAGAAAACATTAAATGCTGAATTGTTCACTAATGCAGGCTAACAGTATTCTATGATTGACGGTGACACAGTAGCATTGCCATATCTCTTTCATTTCTACATCTCCTGCTATGTGCATGGAATAAAACGTGTTACATTAGCTAAGCAACTACTCTAATGACTGAGGCACCTGTCACGCAAACAGTCTGGGATTTTCTACAAGCTTACTGGTTATTAATCAGAATGTGATGATGTACAGTAATTTTTCTGAAATGAAACACATGCAAACAAATACTGTAAAGAACAAAGTAGTAAATGCATTATTCCTATCTGCAGTCTATATGCAGATGGTAAGTAAGTAAGCTTATAAGGCGCATGAAAACAAGTTGTCACAATGCACCGAGACCATGTAAAGAGACTATGTATGTAACATTGATGAGAGAACACTGGCATCTCCTATGTCTAATGCAAATACACTAGATGTTATCAGCATATGCATGTAGCCAGTAAAACTGTGCTCCAATAAAATCCAACAGTTCTTCACTGGGGATGCTGGTTAACAGGCAAGATCTTATTGAGGTATTTAAAATGTATAAGGGGTTTAGCAGTGTTTTGTTAGAGAAGCTTTTTATTTTAGATGCAAACAGAAAAGGAACTAGGGATCATACATGCAAACTGGTTAAGACTCGGTGAACTAGGGACTTTACTACGCATTTCTTTTTGAACAGGGTTATAAACAGATGGAATATGCTGGACCAGCGGACGGTGGATGCAGCTAGCATCAGTGTTTTTAGGTCAAGGTTGAGCAGTATCAGGGACAACCGGATGGGCTTCTTCATGGACTAGTCCGCTGAGCCCTAGGCCTTGCTGGTGGCGTCGTCTGCCGGTGAAGCTGCACAAGGTATATCATAACACAGGTTGATGAATACAACGGTGGAAAACAATCACGTATGATACTTATCTGTACCCTCTATAATTCACAGTGCAAAAATCAAGCCGAAAACTGAGGAGTTCAAGAAAGTTATACAGTCTGACACAGAATAAACAATTACCACATTTCTTGATGATCTTGGCTGCATACTCTGGCCACTCGTCACTTGGGAAGATCCGCTGACTTATCGCATTCATGATCCGTGTTGTTGCCGTCGCTGGATACGGCGGCCAAGAACATACCGTTCCTTCATCATTGGACTTCAGCCATGACAAAGGCACAGCCTCAACTTCATCTGTGCCCAGAAACTGGACGACGGCATATAATTTCATTTCTGACAGACAAAGCTTTTAAAATTAACATTCATCATGCATAATGCACTGTTTCGAAAACCATGTTCATACTGGGACAACAAAATGCATCGTTATGTTATTTACAACAATATACTTAACATTTCATAAATATTTTACAACAAACTGCCTATCATTACCACAGACAGCAATACGTCTAGCCAGCGCAGGTATATGGCTATACGTTTCAGTTACCATAAGCAGTGATAAACCGAAATGAACGTTCACACTAACCGCATAAAAGCTCAGCTTGTCACATTCCACATCAATTTTTACTCGCGACTTGTGAGCAATGTTTAAAAAAATCTTAGGTCATACCAAATGCTCAATGAACTGCCTGTCAGTAGCATGTAACGGGACTATAAACGTCTTGTATAATTATTAATATTTTTGACAGTGCACATGGCAGCGACATGATTTTCTTTTTCGTTCAGGTTTGACATCAATTTCAATTATTATTTTGTTCTTGAAGATAATTTCAGTTTCAGTTCATTTATCAGTGTTAAAATATTTTTCATTTTCATTATACTTAATAATTTTACTTACAGCTGCACTTAACCATTAACAAATGTATTACTGATGCCAACATTCATTCCTTATGTGCAAATGGTATAACTGCATATCGACCTTGACAATCTTGCAAAGGCATGCACACACACTTTCTCTCAATGTCATTCCACGACACTGTGTGAAGCCTATTGCTCAGTTCTGATACAACATACATGTCTATGTCAGACAAATCAAATGGATGGCTGTACAAAGGCCTCCTGGTCGTGAAGCGCTGACAGACAAAATATGCCATCGCTTTGTGTGAAAGTATATTTCTGATACACACAATTTCACCACTTTTAAGCAAAACCACTCCATCTTTTAAGGTCACCTTTAATTTACAGCCATTAGCACTGAATTCTCTGTACTGTGTCATTACTGACAGTAAATCTGTCATGTCATCTGGAATGGGACCGTTATCATGGTGCTTTGAAAGAGAATGTAATGGCACACTCTGGGTAGATGATTTATGAGTATCCATTTCAGACATCCGACACATTAACTGCTGCAGGGGCATACTAGGCCGTCGGACTAATTTCTTCATACATCGAAGATAATTTTCAAAGGGAAAACTACTGATATTATCCAAGGGACCAAATAACTCAACATCATCTACTATGTGAATAACAGAATGCATGTTGTATACAAGCACATCTTCACCGTAAATTTGGGAAGCAAGCTTTACAAATTTAATTAAACACTCTCTGGCATATGAAGCATAGTGTTTACACAGATCTGACCGCACGCAACAATAAATGCTGATGGCAAGCAACATAAAGTGCTTATATACTGTTTCAGTTAACAAGCCATTTAAAACAACTGGTCCTGTGTACAAAAGAAACTGGCGAAACTCAGTGGCTTTCCATCGGTCTATTTCGTAAAGAGTGCGCGGCTTTCTTGCAAACTCGCATGGTATAGCAACCCTCAGCCTAACAAGGTTCTCTGATAGCTGCTTAATCATTCCAGCTGAAATTCGACACCGTAATGGTCCACGCATCCACATAAGCAGCAGTTTCCTCATGATACCGAGGCACACAAGATGCATGTAATCAAGACAGAACAAGGTAACCAATGGAATGCCTAAACCCTGCAGTGGACTTGGACCATTGTGGTGAGATTTATCAGCAAGTTCATCAAATGAAATGTCAGTGCGTCTCGGTGCATCTGTTTCTGGGTATACAACCTTATTAATCCACTGCCCTTTTTGTACACACCTTTCACAAGCACTGTAACCAGAATGCAGCTTTGTCTGTTTAACGAATGATCGTGCAGGCGCGTCACAAACAAAACTGTGAACAGACACACAGTACTGGCGGTCACCAAGCTGTAATCCTGCATGCTGTAACTGTTTGAATTCATCAATGAATTCAGCAAAATACTCATGCACATTGCACGGTTTCTGATTGCCACAGTAGATGCCTATTGTGAATGGCTTTTCACATAACATTCCTTTCAAAATACCAAGAATAGGCCACAACTGCACAGTGGAGCTTTTGAAAATTGGCAAGCCATCAACGTTAATTTGGATTTTCAGATGTTGATGGCTGAAACATGCATCATCGGGATTCGCCTCGAAAATATCTTGCAAATTTTTTGTAATTCCGATATGGCTGTATGTTCCACCACCTGGCATAGACCTGAATGTTGCATTTCGCGAGGTGTGTAATAAAGTACGTGACTCCAAAGGTAAGCCAGGATGATATCGATGCAGTATGGAAAGTAATCCATTAACAGCAGTGGACGGAATGTTATATTGTTTTACCCAGTCAGCCAACACTTCACCCAAATCACTATCAGAAAGATCATCCTGAGATGACACAGAGGTACAGTCACTATCATAACTGCCAGAAAAAAAATCAGGATCATTCTCCCACGACATTAGTTCATTTTCAGGTCCCTCTGGCATGTCCACGTCTCTATTTTCTACGTCTGGTACTTCCATCGTTTCGTTGGTATCGCTATTGGCTTCAACAAAAACAGCCCCTTGAGCCGCACTGTGAGCGCTCGCAGGACTGTCATGGCCTTCACACGAAGCATACGCAACACTGCACTGAACATCACGTCGAGACCGCCAGTACGACCGAAATTTCAAATTTCTAAAAGTGGCCATAAAACAAAAAACACAATGACTATAATACCAGCAATACTGAACACCAGCAATCACAAAAAAAAACCAACGTCAAAACAACACATGCAACGCAAGCTCTCAAGCTTTCAAAACATGGCGGGACGTCGATGCCACAACGCCGTAAGTAAGAAAGAAAATGACACACGACATTAGTATACTAATGGGCGCAGGCCAGTGCCCAGTATAATTCGCCTCATATCTGCTATTTTTCTGTCTCTTTTTTCGAACTCCACGTATTTTTCTTTTAAAAACTGCTAAAACTCAGCACAATTGCGTCTGTGTTTCTTTAATGTTGTAATCCGTACGTACTACACACGCGGCAATTGCTGTGCACGTACGTAAAATGTGTGGCTCCAACACCACACCAACGCCAAATCTGAAGTATTTTTCGACAGAACTCCTGAGCTGTTCAACTAGCAATGGGGATGTAAACCCTACAGCAGAACGTGCTGATCGAGATGTATAGCATATATGGTACATGGGCCGTTGGCGGATGGCATATTGAAGTGGTTGGCCCATCGTTGGCATATGGTTTGCAAATTCAACAACGTTTATATTGCTGTTGGCCCAACTACGGTTGTACAACGTAGGGCCAACGTCATTATTTTGTGGTTGGCCCAACTATGTTTCCTGACAGGG
>Ga0209782_1001092_pt1 | contig 13585 bp, 6 predicted proteins | sample WorMetmaBAHAMAS1_FD_187390 | JGI IMG/M metagenome (GOLD analysis project Ga0209782, IMG submission 187390) | Marine gutless worms symbiont microbial communities from Max Planck institute for Marine Microbiology, Germany - Inanidrilus... | ecosystem: Host-associated > Annelida > Digestive system >... | reverse complement strand
GTGTAGCTCAGTAGCTTAAATGTAATGGTCAGTCCTGGGGGTGAAGAGTATGGAGTTTTTTGGTAAAGTGCTGTTGGAACTACAGCTTGTGGCAGTCGTAGTGGTAGGCGCTCATGCCGGCAGTAGGCTGAGCCATGAGTTTCATCTGTGACTTTTGAGTGTGTGTGTATGTGTCCATGCTCTAAAAGGAAAATGGCGTGAACTACCAACACCAAAGTACATGATGTAGTCATCATCATCATCATCACAAGTATTTTTTAAAGTGGCCTAAGCAGCAAACGCCACCGCAAGGACCACTACAGAGTCAGAGTAGTCCACCATTAGCCTTGCTAAAAAAATTTATGTGAAAGTTAAAGGTCAGTCGGTTATGAAAAGGTCAGTCACACGTTGCTTCAAAGTGCACTGCTACTGCCGGTCTGGAACTGCATGTAAGTAGGACTGCACATGTTTCTAGCTTGGGATATTTTATGTCTGCCCAGAGGTCTACGAGTGGCAAAATTATCTTACATGGCACTTTTGTATTTGTTGTAGTTTACACAAAGAATATGGTTCACACGTATGAAGGTCTCATTGGACCGTTGATGCAGCGGTTGGAACACAGGCTCAGTGACAACGGACGACATTTGACGCAGCTGTCTGAAGAAAATAAACAACTGAAAGACGAACTAAGAAAGTCGAAGCATCATTCACCGGTCAAGTTCACAGCAGTTTGATGGACGTGAACTGCACTGTGCATAAAGATTACAGGACAATTCACTACATACTGTAAATGCATGCAAGCCATCTCCTTGTTGATTGCTGACACATTGGGTGACTTCACTTGCATTAGTCTTTCGCTGAGTCTAAAGAATTAGTAGAAAGCTTAATCTGAACGCTAATTTTTCAACTGAGTCCAAAGACATATTAGACTAGCAGAAACTGTTGCTAAAAATAGGGTTTGTTTACTTTTTGTCTTGTTTTTTGCGTCCAGCGCATGCTGTCATCTAGCTAGTGGCAGGCAGAATACCACCTGCAATCGCTGCTTCCGCAGTCGTCATCTTTGTTTACAAACAAAATTTTTAATCATATGCAAAAATGTGAAGTGAGTTTTCGCTCAGCAAAAGTTAACCTCTAAGGAATTAAGCTATCTACTGCAGGTAAAGTGAATTGGACTAAGACCGAATTGTTCAAATTCACTTTCGCTCGGCGATTCGCTGAGTCTGAATCAAAAACGTCACTTCACTATTTGAATTTCGGTCTTAGTCGGAAGTTTGGTCTTAGCGAAAGACTAATCCACAAAATTAAGTCACCCACTGTATTTGTTGTTATTGAAGATGACATCGTCACAGTTGGTCATATGAACAGTACTTCACTTGTGAAGTTAAAGGTATGAAGATAATCACTGTGAGAACAGATTGTGTACGACGGTACCGGTACCAAAATAATGAGGAAAAAGGACTTGCAGTGTTTGTCGGTAGGGAGGAAGTTGTAACTTTTGACATAAGTAGCCAGAAATGGATCCATAAATGATATAATGGTATGAAAAGAAGCAGACATAAGACAAGCCTGTTGTGTGTGCAAATACTGTACAGCAGATACTGTGTCCAGCAATTAAGCAATTAATTGCACTAGTTCTAAGTAGAACTAGTTAGTTATTGTACGAATATGCAAAAATACTTCAAAAATATATATCTGGAGTTACTTTGGAAAACAAGGCTGCTTAAACAAAAACCACAATTACTACTTTTGTAGCAGCTGATAACTGAGGGAACCATACCAGTGAATACACATGGCAAAATATTTATAATCCAGAGTTTGAACAAGTCTGCAAGGGAAGTGCAGTTATTTTAAGAGATATCCAAATTTCCTAATAACAGTGTTGCAAAAACAAGTCATTGTGCGTATATTGCTGACTGAACAGTTTCGGCCGCAAGAACACATTAATTGCTCCATCCAGGAAAATGATTTCTTTTGCACAACTGCTACTAAGACAGCTCCAGCGGGAAAAGAATAAAGTCCTGACTGGACGTCTGATACACTGTCCACTGAAACAATTACCAGCAAAGGTGACAACTTGGTTATAGTCTGTTAGATGCAAAAAATGGTTGTGTTAGGCTTTCGCAGTTTACCACGCATCCAATCTTTAACATTCATAGCCGTCAAACTTTGATCTCGAAGGACATTGGCCTTGGCCTGAAAGGCACTGGCTTGGCCTCGAACGCCCTTCGTCTTGGCCTCGAAGATGTTTCCTGTAACATATCCCTGACCTTGAGTGAGCTTGAAGGTCATTTTTATTGTTTGAAAACTTTCTAATACTCATAACTTAGCAAATATAGCATGTTTCAACTACATTGTTTTTAGACATAAATTGGAAAGTGCACAACTTGTGGTCTTAACTTTATTGTCGAAAGTGAGGACTTCTCAAGGTCACAGGCAGATTATACTAATAATTCATTTTATATAAATTAACTACTACATGGGTGGCAGTTATCCAGTACGAGAGCCACCCGCCACAAAATACGCACTTTACTCCAAAAGTTAAATAACTACAATCAAAAGTAAACAACACGATTCGCCTACTTCTGGCTGTATTGAAATCGGCCATGCACATCTAACTGTAGTACATGTATTTTTGAATGGCCTGCCACTGGTGGGCACAGATTACCATCTAACAGTTTACCAAGATACTAAGACATGGTCTTCACAGTGAGTATCATAGGCACAGCACAATAGTAGTCACTGAACATCGTAACTGGAAACATGCCAAAACTCAACACTGAACACAATGCAAACATCGACACATATTAACAGCATTATACATGCAAAGATTGTGATACACTGTGTTACAAAAAGGTTCACTAGTTTCACTCAATAGAACTTCGACATATATGGCTTTTGGAAATTTCTGACAGCACAGTTACTGAGAAAATAAAGTGACTATCTACAGACAAGCTAACCACATTACTATACAATGAGCCACCAAGGCCAACTCAGCCTCCTATCCTCAGTGGAATGAAAGTGAGTATCAACAAAAGTGCAGTTGATTGAGTTGAGGTTTAACATCCCACTCGACACTAAACAGGTCATATTAGAGATGCACTTTCCAGCCACTCTTGGATAGTACTGTGAAAATCAAAGTATAAATCTGGGAGAAAAACATAACCATATAATAAACCTAGGCTAACATAAAACTAAACCTATACAGTAAGTCAGCGAAATACAAATGATCAAACACAAAAATACAGCAACAAAAAATGAACCAAGACAAACTTTAACTCAGGTTTAGTCGTTTTCTATGACATCAGGCATGGAAACGGAGTTGGGATATCCTCAAAGGAAAAGATAAAAGAGAAGTAAATAAGACAAATATAAGCAAGAGAAAAATAGCAAGTGACAATAAGCAAAAGGAAGCAAGTACATGTAATAAGGTAAACAAACACACACACGCAATCTATATAGCACCACAATTTACTAGGGCGCATTATGCCCCGGCACCCACACGGACTAACAAAAGTGCGGTGATGCTCTGAAGGGGAGTAAAGGGAGGATGGTTCATAGATAAATATGCAGGTGGCACATAAAAACGTGTGATCCTAGATTAACACTTGCCATGTCTAAGCACCTGAATGATGAGTCGGACTCATAATAAGACAATATACAGATGTCTCGTTAACTTTACTAATCAGTTAAAAATCAACATAAACAATACACATAAAATACACAACACAAAATAACGTTAAATAAAATAACACACACTAACAAAAATGCTAACAGGCACAAGCTGTTACGCAAGTGCTCAGCAAAACAAACACAGACCTTTGTCAATACCAAAGGTACTCATTTCTGATTGCTCCTTATCTAACTGGTCAAACACACACTGTAGATTTGTCGAAACGAATTCCAGTGTTGGTCAAATTGAAACTGAGTCATAAAACAGAAAAGACAGAAATCCAGTACTGATTCTAACTCACCTATAACCTTACACTAAAATAATAATTTCTGTGAAGGTTTTTGTTCCGACAAAATGCATGTATTTTGATAATATATATATCTGACCAAACTGGTATTAAAAACAGGCTGTCTAACAGTCTACCACAACATTAAAATGTGGTCTTCAAACTTAAGTATCATAAGCCCAGTAGCAGTCACAGAACATTGTAACAAGAAACGTGCCAAAATTCAACGCTGAACACAATACAAATACTGCTACAGTAAGAATACGACACTGCAGCGATGATCGGAGATGTATCAAATGAACAGAGGTGCGACCTAATTCACAGAGCTGCTGCAGAATTGTCGTCTCTACAAAAACAAAACATAATGATGCACTGATCAGTCTGCAGGCTTGTGGACAAAATGTTCAGGATTTCCTGAGTTGGCTCTTTACCTTTCAGAGGTTTTGGAGTGAAATTTTTTCAAGTGTTAATTTGAGAAACAAAAAAAATAGAATTTCTCCTCCTACATTTATTGCCAACATCAGACAAAAGTTAATGACCCAAGAAGTGATTCAGTAAATTAAGTAACCTAGTGTATAGAACATACGGAGTGAAAATAATGCACTTGTTCTTTTTGTGGACGTGTATGCCATTGATAAGATGGCTAGTAAGTAAGTAAGTAAGAATATTTATATAGCACAGAATATCATGCGTCACACTGCGCTGTGATTTCTCAAATCCCAAATAAATGATTTTTCAGATATCGCCTGAACTGTCCATAGCTAGAAATCTTTCGCAGGCTTAATGGTAAACTGTTCCACAAACGAGGCCCTGCAACAGCAAAGCTTCTGTCACCAAATCTGTTATGGGTTCGTGAAACTGTTAGTGTCCTATCAGTAGACGAACGGAGACAAGATGAATGTCCAACTGACTGCTTGGTATGACATGTGTCCGAAGTGACAAGACAAAGTTTTAAGTGCACACAACCGAGCAACTGATTACATGCCGTCCACATTCAGCCACTGTCGCACTGGATGATCATCAGAACCAAAGTGGGATCAACTTACATAAAGTATTAATGACAATATCGGTACAAATTTGCTTACTTACATTCATGAGTTGCCATTTGTGAGCAACTATGTAAAAGCCAGCTGCTCACAAAATGTAACAGCTTAGTGACCTGTGTAGTGTAAAAGTACAGAATTCGCTTGCAATCCAAAAGGTCGCGGGTTCGAATCTCTGCTGGTCTGATTCCAGATAACAGCCTTGGGCAAGCTGCTCACACCCATGTGCCTCTGTTACCAAGCAGTATTATTTGGTACCAGACTAGGGGAGGTGACATTCTTCGGCTCGGAAGGTAATGGCAGCCTACCGCCATGGGATGGCTTAGTCACCTGTGGGCAGACTGCCTGTACATCGCAATCAGCTCCGGGCCCAACGTTCAATAAAGAATATAGGAGAACTTTACCTTTATTCAACAGCTAATGCATTCTGTTGGGTGCATGGCACAGTGGTAGAACATAGGTCTCTGGCTGACCAACTTTCCCTGTCCCACGCTCGACTTGCAGCTGATGGGTGACCACTATTGTGGGTAAACCATCCGCTACAGGTCAGCCAACCAGGCCAACTCAGCCTTTCATCCTTTTGGGGTCTTTAAATGTAGTAGTGAGCTGGAATCGGATGTGTGCTACGGTGTGGCGCCATCTGCAGGGTTCCCACTCTTTTGGAAGAAAAAAAATCCAGGAGTTTTCCAGTCCAATTTTAAAATTTTCCAGGTGCTTTCGGTCATAGTTCGCAGATGAAATACATAAAATACGAGACATTCACCACTCATTCCTTTGTAACACAAATTAACTTGTATGCGATACAGCCATTACAGTGTCAAAACCAGCGTAAATCGACTTATCATACCAAAAATTCCAGGTCTAGCATAAAATTCCAGGAGTTTTCCAAGTTTTACAGGTGAGTGGGAACACTGATTTGGTAAACAAGAAGCATTTGAAAAATGTTGGGCCCATTCGCCACAACGAGCCGCCTCATGCCCATTCAGCAGATGTCGCTAGCGGTACCGTCACGCGCCGCCTGCGCATCGATGTCCACGACGACATCGACAACGACGACAATGACAACGCGTGACAGAGGAGACCGCTATGGCCCCATGGAATGGGCCCAATGAAAGCATAGATACGGAGATAACCGCAGGCCTGGCAGAAAGTAATGGCAGCCTACCGCTGGGCGGATGGTTTAAAGTCACCTGCGGACTGACTGCCTGTATATCATCATCATCAAGGACCACTGTTCAGGGGAAGAACAGAAAAATCTAAAGAAGAAGAATAGGATACGTCATTCAAAATCAGTTTCGTAGCAGCGGTGGAAGAAGTATGCATTCAGCCTGTTCATGGACACCGACAGCGATGAAGCCGATGTAGCATTGCTTGGCAGACTATTTCACACCTTTGCTCCCGCTACAGTAAAGGCAGACCTCCAATTGTTGACCGACGACAGGTTGGAACGTCAAGTTTTTCAGAAGATGCTGCACTGGTGCAGCATGTCGGTGACACACGTGAATGACGACGCCAAGTAAGGTGGTGCAGAGCCATCCAGTGCACGATACGTCAGCATCACCACCTTGAATGTAATTCGCTCCGGCACGCAAAGCCAGTGGAAACTGATGAGCGCGTCAGTGATGTGGTCACAACGTCTCAGGCTGAAAATGCCCTTGCTGCGGCATTTTGGACTGACTAGAGACGCTGGATGTGAGTGAGAGGCAGATCTTACAAACAACTCAGGAAAATATTAATGCAAACTGGTTCCCCAAAATAACACTCAAAATAACATTCTTCTCACTGGTTAGCGCCGTTGTCGAACTTCAAACTCTTACGACTTGCAGGCAGCTTGCGTTTGAGCACATCCGATGCCATCTGTTCAGTCCTGTTAACAACAACACATTTAAATGCTAAAAGCAACCACTGAAATAATACAACTCTGCTATCAGACTGGAATAATGCCAAACAACTACTGCTACTAGTGAAAATTCACAAGTCCAACATGTACAAACAAAGAAAATGCCATCTGACATGTATCTTCGTGTATATGAAATTCACGCATTGGTTTCTAGCAGTGACAACCAGTCTCGTACATGCAGGAATCTGTACTGTACAGTTACATCGGAGAGTAAAATTGATACACAACCCAAAGAAATCCAGTAATAGGAATCATAGACATGTACAGTGTACAACACAAAAGGCAAAGTCTTACTTGTTAACTGGAGCATCTGGCTGATCAAACTTGAGGCACTTGTACGTGTGAGAACGTGACGATGCAGTTGCCGCTCGCAATCGCTCGTTTATCACTTTCAACTTCTCTGACGACTGCCACAGGCCACAAACAATATCGACACCTACCTCTATCACAACCACTCCACCAGCACCACTCAACTCATTACTATATAAAATATATTTTTTAAATGTTTTATTTATATCAACATTTTTCCAAAGTCACTCCAGGATTACAGATGCAGATTTTACAAGTTATTTCTGTGCTGACCAACAAAAAACAAAGCACTGCAAGCATACCATTATATGCTCATTTCATAGGCTGCCTAACAACTAACACGTCAGCTTAATCCTTTATGGGCCAATGGAGTGGATTGATTTTCTACTTACTTACTTACTTTACTTTACTATTTTAACGGAACCGGTTACATATACATTTGTATCCCACATTGAAATGTAGACCCGGGCTTCATCATTCCGTCGATTTATGGATACAAACATATACGGAACTGATTCCGCTAAAATATGGAAAACTCGCCACAAAATATATGCAGATATACGGATATTTTTTACATTGTACTTTCTACTTTGAGTACCGGCCAAAGCGTTGCGGTGAAGTTCTGCAGCTGGTGAGTAAAGGCGGAATGGTGAGGATAAACATGTGTGTGTGAGTGTGTGGCAAAAATAATTCTTCGCTAACGAGCACCCAGCTCTTCAGAGAGTATCGCACACCATTCTAAAGTGTTATACGAATTCTTTTTTACAGGCAGATGCAGTTTGCAAACACATTATCCAACTGACAGCATCAGTGCACTGAAGGCCTAACTATGACCATCATCATCATCTCCATTTTATTAGCTGTTTGCCAGTCAACATAACGCTAGCTAGTGTCCTTCCTCCTATTATGTAAGAGAACTTTGCAAGTGGTATAGGGCCAATCAGTGTATAACAAAAATTGCATATCATTAAAGTTTGTCAAGTCACTGGCACAAGACTAATTGATTTACTGATCGACTGTTAAGTGTTCTAAATCTACTATTTTCAGTTTAAATGGCCCATCTTTCAAGAGTTGGTCATGGTGCCCCCAAAAGAAAACCTTAAAAAACAGCTGCAGAATTTTTTTGGCAAACCGAATAACATAACGTAACAACATTGAACTTATATAGCGCATTTTTGTGAAGCACCTCAAATGTGCTGTGCTAGTAGGAAGAGAATAAGGTCTTGAGATGATGTACAAAAGTAGGTAACGAAACATAGTGTCCTTAAGACTGCCAGGTAGTGAGTTCTAAGTTGTTGGACAGGCGTAGGTGAACGATCGACCCCCATATATCATGAGGTTGATACAGCAGTAGTCAACCCTGGTAGAATACATAGGTAGAATACCTTTCTTGTTTCTCACAAAATGTCTAAACAATAAACACAAGTGAGTCTAGCACTGGCTAGCATGGCGCGAGATGATTCGCCCGCAAGCAGCACGGCGCCCGCAATGCGCGGTAAAGTGGGATCAGAATTTGAAACCTAAATTAGCTATAATGCGCCAATGCACTTCCGTCACAGACAGACGGACTGGCATCATGGCATAAGCGCTAAAAATGCAAAGCACTGACATTGACCAGTCACTGGAACTTCCTTCATTCTTCATCCACCCACCGTCTCCTCATGTTATGTTATGTTATTCTCCTCATGAAAGAAACAGCACAATGCACAATGCTGGCTCTCTAATGCCACTACACAACTTGAATCACAGGACTAGACGCGTGATGTAAACTTCCAACATACACCGTAAACGTACCGCGGCTTCTCCGAAGCTGTAGAGATGACGAGTACGTGGAGTCATGCGACTGGGCGACACCGGCAATTTGAACGGAGACTTCGTCATTGGCGAGATGGAAAAATTCTTTCGACCTGCCAGCCTGGGCCACATCAAATGTAAGTAGCCATAAAGCTTATATACAAAAACAGTCCAGCTACTCGTATAGCTGGAGACAGCCTATGTTGGGCTCCCGAAATTATCTGATTCTGAGATCTTGGAATTTATTGTTTAATCAGTTGACACACATAGAACTAGCCATCTTTTGCAGATACTTCAGGGCCAAAATTTTGTGTGCAGAATTTTAATTTTTAACTATACTTCCTTGTAATTTTTACGATCAGCATTCAACAAATACTATAAGTAATGCTGTAAAAGTAAAACAAACGAGATATTTACATCAGTAACATAACCCAGTTTCCCAAGGAAAATGGCCACAAAAAATGTGTGTGGTACATGTCTGTACAAACATGAGATCCATGATACTGCTAAATGCTGCAGTGTTTTGTGCATTTTATGTGCTATTTCATATAATTATAATTTGGTCAACAACATTCAGCATTCAGACCAAACTACAAGACACGAAACTGAAACTAAATCCAATCTCAAACGGTGACGGAAGTCAGAGATAACTCTTACCAGGTGGTAACCCTTGGTGACGACAAATGGACGGGTGAAGCAGCTTTCTTGACAGTCGGTGACTGCAACACAGCAGATGCAACTTAGTTAACTTCACTGAAATAAATTCACCGAACACAATTAAATCTCTAAGAGGACAGGTTTACTCGGAACTAAAATGGTGAAAATGTGGAAAAAATATTTCTAAGTTATGCAATATTACTGCAATAATACTGTTGTATACAACTGAATATGTAAAACCAATTGTTAATCTTACAAAAAACATTAAAGAAAGAAAACAGATGCAACTATCAACTTTAAACTAACATACAAGATATCACATTCAATAACTTCTTAAATACATCACTGCCATAATAACTAATTTTTTTACTAGAATTTTATCATCACCATCATAATATCGAAGTATTAATGTTAACAAAATTATAGTTACCCGATTGTTTGCAAACTGCATAACGAAAGTCTTGAGTGACTGCATGAAGACCTGATTGTAGAATGCAATGATTGAATCATATTCACCACTCGTCATCATTACACTCTTGTACACCTGTCACACACAACACCCATGTTTCAAACATTTCAGTTTGCACAATGCACGTACAATTTTCAGTACTATTGGCACGAAAGACAACTTTATAACACAAGTAGAAAATATTATAGCAGTTAAAATATTCAAATAACACAGCGTACGATAAGTCGATAAAAGATCTCTATGCCATAAAGCAGCTCAATCCATTTAGGTGTTCGAACATAATACCACATTATGACAGCTAGACGGAAAAACAGAGACTGCCACGTAGCTAATATCGCACTGGAATAGCATGGGTAAAATTCAACTGATCTTGCTATAAAGATCCCACTTAAGACCACATACAGAGAGTAGTGTAACTGTCAGTAGTACACAGGTTTTAAAGAGGTTATATGAGATGTAACGTGGCTCCACCATTCACTGAAGTAACAGCTTTCAGCGAGTACAAAAAATGCCAGATGGCGTAATCAGAGATAGATAATAATTCAAGCACTGAAAAACTGAACAGGTAACAGGTCAAAATGCTGCACCCTTAAAGTGTCTGCCCAGTGCATATAAACCACGCACTAACCATTAAGTGTGTGTAAGGACTGAAAATGATGTAACAAACAGGCCGAGTTTGTAGGGAGGGTGGAAAGCAGAACGTAACCTGCTGAGAAGTGTTTGGTAGCTGTCGATACACCGCTACAATTGTCTTGAATTTGATCTCCTGGTCGACCACTTTGCACACGGAGTAGACGCAGCACATAATGATCTGCAATGTCAGCACCGCATCACTACAGCTAACAATAGCCAAGTTACTGCTAACGTAACTGTATGCTGACCTATGTTACAGAATTCATTCAACTGATTTACAATGAATCATAAGCCAGTTTTTCACGTTCTCAGTTTCGTTGTAACTTTTTCTGAAGCTGTGCAGAGAATACTGTGAGTATTCACTTCAGAAAATCCTGCAAATTACTGAGCCAGTTTAATAACACTTGACGACATATTTACGAACAACTCATGAAATCTTAGTTTAAACTGGACCCCAAAATAACAAGAAGCTTTTTTTCTGAGCTGTACATCACCATGTATGTTAAAAAATACAATTTTTCTATGTATGTAGGCATTTCTGGCCAGTTTCCTGTCATTTTATTATAGTATTATCTTTGTAGTTCTATTTCCACCTATACTCATACTGCCTCACAGTGGTATGTGTGTGTATTTGTATGTGTGTGTGCCCGTATTAGCTCACTAGTATAACAAGAAGCATTTGAAAAATGTTGGGCCAATTCGCCACAACGAGCCGCCTCACGCCAATTCACCAGATGTCGCCAGCAGTACTGTCGCGCGCCGGCTGCGCATCGATGTCTACGACAACGACGACAACGCGTGACAGAGGGGACCGCTATGGCCCCATGGAATGGGCCCAACAAAACGGCAGAATTACTGGTTAACATGCAACAAAAACATTACAACAGTGTTGTAGAAGTATCAGCACAATACACAATCGTCATTAACAAATACACACCCCCTCAACATGCATACATAGTCACTAGTGGCAAAACCCTACTAGACTAGTGTCTGATATTCACGAGCAAACGTCCGAAACTAAGTGTATAAGTGTGACGGGCTGGAATTGGGCTTCAACAACATCATGGTTCATAGTAGCCGTGTTCTTTAAAAAACAGCACACTAACATGGTAACAATATTGTGTAATTGTATGTTAGTTTTAAAAATTTATTTGTGTGTGGTGATCCGAATATTAGTTTTGTGGTTATTCTATACCGTTTTCCTCTCTATTATTTGTAATCTTACACAGAGACATTTGTCTTAAATAAGCTTCAAGGATGGACGGACTGGAGTGACTATAAGCCTGTATAACGCTGTGGCTCCCGGCAAAATAAGAGACAGACGTTAAGACAAGCAGATGCCAGCTATACCTGATCAAGATGCCTGTCACGCAGAAGACTCGAGCGCTGAGTCACGCAATGCTCAATACACATCCGGATCTTGAGTTGCTACAAATAAACGAGACCTGAATGACGGTAATAGCCACGCAAGGGCGTTGATCTCACAGGATTATTGGGGGGATATAAAAGAAGACTGGGGTTCTAGGGGACAGAAGTCCCCCAGTGGGGTCCAGAGGCGAAGCCCCGGTAGGAGGTCTAGGGGACAAAGTCCCCCAGAAGCTGAAGCTTTTTTGTGAAACTACACATAATATTTGCATTAAAATACAACAAACAACAGTTGTTGCTGTTACTGGATAAAATAAACCTAAAATATTGGGGCGACATTACCATGGACATTCCCCCTTCATAAATATTGGGGGGGATATGTCCCCCCTGTCCCACAGGGATTGACGCCCCTGTAGCCACGTCACATGCAGCAGCAGCAGCATGATCCCCGAAGAAGAATAACGAAAAGAACTTACACCAAAAAGTACAGGTAACGATGATTTCACTATGTGATGAGGCTAAAGACCCATCTTAATGCTGTACGTGCATTCACGGAAGGCTGGACACTGCAGCAACAGTGGTCTCGGAGAGAAGTCATAGCGGCGAGTAAACCGTAAACCTTGCTGTTACACGACAGTCTGTCAACTGAATCACTGATACACAGAGGGACAGGATGCAAATTTATTGAACTATGGTCACTCAGTCAGCGTAATGTTCCGAGTTATTTATTGCTGTTAGTTAAATGATTAACAGATGGTGGATAGCTGATGTAAGGAAAGTTTATAGCACCGTTCTTTCAGATTTAGACGATGGACTACGAAAAGCTAAGGCCTCTGGTTCATCTTCCCTAGTTTAAGATCAACTGACAACAATGAACATACCATAAACAGTCACTGTAAGCTACTATTACTACTAATAATACTTTCCTGGAATTAACTCATTCACACATGAAAAAATGATGATTAAAGTTTAAAATTTATCCATAAAATGTTGCAAAATCTTGCACTGTTATTAACATTATATTTTACTGTTGCAGCCAATGATGTCATGTCGCATCTGATGCGTATGACATTTAGTCACGTACGCAAAAGTGAAAACAATTAGCAAATGCCATGCCAATGCAGAGTATTTTGTGGAGATGCCACAAGTTTTGCAGCATTTATTATATTTTATATTACATGTGCAGACGCCTTTACTTCACGATGGGCTAAGTCCCCAAAAACAAATAATAACAACCCATTTAAAGGCCTTCTATTTAGGACGACATGAGTGAGCCAGTACCAGAAGAATATTCGTTCACTCACAACTCGTCTTTGTGGTCATTATATAACAAAGTTAATCAACTTACTCTATTCCTATAGTTCATAGCGTCTTTCTTACATAGCTGAATCTGGTAATCTTTTTTATAACCTCACTGTTTCTTCACTGGCCCAGTTTCACTGCCATGTAACATATAACTTCGCACACAACCTTTGTATAA
>Ga0209782_1001091_pt1 | contig 13586 bp, 2 predicted proteins | sample WorMetmaBAHAMAS1_FD_187390 | JGI IMG/M metagenome (GOLD analysis project Ga0209782, IMG submission 187390) | Marine gutless worms symbiont microbial communities from Max Planck institute for Marine Microbiology, Germany - Inanidrilus... | ecosystem: Host-associated > Annelida > Digestive system >... | reverse complement strand
GTCTAATAGGTGTCATCATGCAAAATTTCGTCAAAATCGGCCAAACGGTTTATGAGATATCATGATTTTTATATTTTCAAGATGGCCGCCATCTGCCATCTTGGATTTTTTAAAAATCGATTTGTTTAACATTCCTTACGGTTAAGCGTGCAAAATTTCGTAGAAATCGGTCTAACCGTTGCTGAAATATAACAATTTATCCATTTTTTTCAAGATGGCGGCCGTCCGCCATTTTGCATTTGTGAGGCAAATTTTGTGATGATCCACGAGAATTTTATGAACCATATCACTGTGTAAAATTTGGTTTTAATCGCATATTAGTCGTTATGATAATACAAAAGTGTGAATATTTTGTGCGTTTAGCCTGAAAACGCCTATTCACGCCCATTTTGGGGCTGTTTTGGGAGTAAAAATAGGGGAAAATGGACAGTTTCTGAATTCTTATCCCTCTAGGAATGCAATAACCGGAACTGACATCATATAAAGCAAACCGCGTAAAAATCGGTTGTACGGTTTAGTCTGGGGATGCGAGCAAAATTTGAAGTCACAAAAAATAAGATAGGATAGGAAAACTAAAAACCACGCGAGGGTCACATATTTCACGCATATGCCACCACGTCCCCAATGGGGCGTTCGTTTTGAATTTTGGTATGCAGGGAGTCATTGCCAACGTAATTACCCATGCCAAATTTTTTGTCAATCGGTTCAGGGTTTTAGTTTTGGGGTTCTGCTCCCCCCCAAAAAAAAAAAAAATTGCTATCTCCATAGGATTGGCTGGTCGATCTTACAACAATGTAAGCACTGCCGTGCTTCACTGTGATAATTGAAGTAATGAAAACTGCAATGTTCTGTTGCTGTACCCGCCAGGTATACAAAAAGTGGGGGGTCAAACAAAATCGCTCGCGGAATTGTACCTCCCACCTCCAAAACCGTGGCGCCACCCCTGAATTTCAGCACAATTTCACGTGAAGTTATGTGCAAATTAAGCAAAGAATATTTAAATGCACTGATATGCAAGCTTTATACCGGGTACTTTTTTTCTGGACATAATTCTGAAACTTTTGACATATAACACGCCTTTTTTCCCATTAACTGTTGCAAAGTTATCAACTCTCAAAAAGCAATCTGCTTTTTTGGCCTACCCTGTATACTGCGTCTCAAAAAATGACTGATGTTGCACATTAGGCCTATAACTTCAACGTACATCAGCTGATTACGGTAATTTTTGGCAGTGGTTTTGCTGAGAAAGTAAGCTGTCGAATGGTGATATGTTGTCCAACCTCAACTAACTAATGTCTCTGCACTCCCTGGGGAAACATGAACCCCAGCAATTGTCTTTTCAGTCATGTTGTATACAGCGTGTTGAAACACTACTTTGACTTGCAATTGCAATATCTTCCACGATGCACGATCATCAACCAATTTTTATAACTTTTTGTAGACAATAAGGATTAAGGTCATATTATTGTAAGTAGAGTGTACAAGCATTATTTCTCATGTAGCCACTTTTGTGTAACAACAGTTTGTCAACAAGATCTGTGTTATCAGCTGTGTGTGGGTGCTGTCTTCTGCCACTGCTGCATGGGACGACGGTTCAGTAACCCTAGCCTGTTGCAACAACACCGTCTTCATTTCAGCCTTTGTTGGTAAACTGTCTAACTGTTAAGCATTGTAGCCTTTCAATGCAAACAAAGTTTTAAATGAGAATCTTAACTTTTTTAGTAATCGCCATGCTGTCAAGCATCCAGTGACATGAAAAGGAGTAATTTCTGTCTTCGTAACCTCACAGCAAATTAAGGAAGTAATAACAAATGGACGCGAGAAATTAACTATGCTTAGGCCTATGATAGCTCAAACTCTGTACCTAATATTTGCCAAAAAAATTATTAAAATTGGTTGATTTAAAATCGGTCGATTGTCGAGATATAGCAAGCCAAACAGGGTCATTTTCGAGACGCAGTATGACTGAAGACAATTTCTGGGGTTCATGTTCTCTTAAGGTAGTGCAGATACATTAGACAGGAGAGGAGGGATACCACATCATCATTCAATAGCACACTCAGCAGCATCTCTGCCAAAAATTACCAAAATTGGTTGATGTGCATTGAAGTTATATTGTGCTCAGTGCTGCATAAGTGTAGTTTGTTTTGTGACACAGCGTATAATGTGCAGAGATCACCAAAAGTTCTGGTCTAGGAGACCACACTTCATCTGTGGTGGGGTCACTCCAGTAGCAAACTACTGCATCCCAAATAATAATGTTGGAGTTATGGTGTAGTAGGTCACTGCTCTGCCAGCAATGAATGTTGTGCATGAAAAACTATCAGGAATCACGTGACAATTATGCATGCATACATGTGCATGAATGACTAGGATTGCATGTTTATTTGACCAGTTATCAATACATATCACAACACTACAGTACATACTAGTACTGTGCAGCCATGGGCAGTAGGCTAAACTTCGTAGGTATAGGCGACGTATACAATGTACATGCTCCTAATATACCGTTGTCTCGTGTTATAGGTAAAACCCTCTTCATTACTTTAGTTTTTGGTTAGGTTATATCATTCTCATGTTGGTGTATCATTTTTCTCTTTCACATGATCAATTACAAGGCATAGGCCTATTAGAAATGACGATTTTAGCCTTAAAATGTATCAAAGATTTGCAGCGTAGCTCCGACCATATCCACTATGACGAGCGGCCTGCAGGGCAGTAGTTTATACACGTAACAAGCAACAAACAAGACACACCAGTGACTGCCTGCTGTCTAGCAGACTACACAGTCAGTTCTCTGTCTCTCGTATAGTAAGTACAGTACTGCTGCTTAGCTGTGCAATCAGTCACTGTTCATATCTACCTAGCGGTATATGCAGTGTACAAATTTGGCTCTGAACGCCCACAATTTTACAACAGACTAAATAACGCAGTTCACTAAACTATAGCACCATGTGTGCAAACGTAAAAATGAATTTAGTACAAAGTTCGTCTTAGTTCTATCAATGAATGTTACAGCCTACTGAACACAATGATACCAGGCACCAAAAACAACACACAATAATAGGCTACAGAAGACAGTGCAGCCATCATGAGGCATACTGCTTGTGTTTATACGTTAAATTATTAACTGTTATGTTTTACCAACAGTTTACACAAATTAAAGCTGATCTACTGCTTACGCGTGTCACGCTGAACGCCCCCTGATTACTGACAAACAGACAATTCCAATGGACTGGTAATGGTCATTCGCAATTACCATTGGCTGAACTCGGCAAGCCGAGTCCTAATATCGACCTGCTCCGCACCACTGGTTCAAACGGGAGAGTGTAAAAATTTTTCACTGTTTGACCTTGACCTCTGACCTTTACCTAACACCCCAGGCTAGCCAAGGTCAAGGTTGACTCTCATGCCAAAAATCAAGGTCAAACGGCTCACAGACAAACGGACGGACGGACACACACACACACAGACGTTATCAAACGTATTATTGCCCCTGCTACGCGGTCGATAGCCTATAGTCTAGGCCTACAGCAAACGTGAAACCAAAAATGAGAGAACTTGATGTCAGTCAGACTAGCTGACACGCATGTATACACACACACACACCGACTTGTGCAACGTGCTCAGCTCAGCAATGTGCACAGTGAACTGCTAGCAATATATACCAACACACATCTACACACAAGTTTGTCGTAATTCGGACTAGATATATTCTATATCTATGATATGACTCAACAATGCAGCCAACAACAGCTACCAACATAAAATCACTGCAGTGCAACAACCGGACAACGTAACTACATGTACACACTCTACTGCAGTCTAACACACTACATGTACTGCACAGTGCACAGTACAGCAAACCATCAGATGAACACACACACAGACTGCTTGCTATCTATCTGTGAAACCTGCCAACCCGACTATACTTGCACGTGTTACTGCTCACCATCACTCAATGCAGCTCATGATGTGCATCATCGACTTCCAATCTGACATGATTATACATTGTCCGACCCCACGTGCCAACACTGTGGGCCACGTGACAAGCATGGTTTTTGAGTCGCGCCTCTCGCATGCTGCGAGACGCGACTCAACCAGTCATGCAGGATGCCGTGTGTCAGTGTGTGTGTCTGTGTGTGGAAATTTTTTTTCCGACCGATCTCGATGAAATTTGGCAGGATAGGTGTAGCATCCCCTAAAATTTTTGGTGAACTTTGGCCCACTTTTTCGGCGAGCACAAATTTTCAATCGTGGATATCTCCGGCATTTTTCAACCAATCAAAATTAAACCCAGGAGAAAAGACTATAACAATATAACATACCTAAACCTGTAGACACTAAATCAATGAAATACAAATTACCAAACACAAAACTACAAGAACAAAAATGAACCTAGGTTTAGTCGCCTTCTACACCAACACTCATGTTCTATTAACAAATAAATAAATAAATCTGGCTTGGAAACGGCAGGACTATTCTCAAAGTAAAAGATAAAGAAGTAAATACAGGGCCGGATTTAGCTGGTGGGGGGCCTGGGGCCCAGCTCACTTGGGGTCACTAAGTGGGAGACTGTAAAAGCCTAAAGTCACGCACACACATCACGAACGAAAAAAAATCTGAAGGATTTGGTGGGAGGCCCCCTGTTGGTGGGAGGCCTGGGGCCCGGGCCCTCTGGTTCCCCCTTAAATCCGGCCCTGAGTAAATAAGAAAGGAAAATATAAGGAAGAAAAAAGGAAGCAAGTTAAAAGAAGCAAAATGAAGCAAGTGATAAGGGAAACGAACACACAAACAATCTACATAGGCTAGTGACAAAATCTACAATGTTAGGGCCCGGCACCGGCACGGGGTACTCAAGGTCATTGGCAATCGTGTCATTCAATCGCCCACACATGATTTTCTATTAGTATTCCGTTGTTACAATGCATCTGTCTTGCACCACTTATCACAATTCTCAAAATAAAATAAAACGTCACTTGACTGACAACGCCCAGCTATTTTAGGGACAATTTGTCATCTTAATGCTAATACGTCACATGGCCAACCCGTCTTTAAGTCTCTATCTTTAGCCATTTCAGAGATCATGTGACCATAACCATGTCATTGTCGGGAATGTGATCACATGTTTCAATGTTATCAAATCCATTTGATAACACTTTATCATAGTTGAAAAAACGTAAATTATGAAATAAAAACATACTTTTTATGCTTCAATAAAAACATTTTTAAAACAGGATAAAAAATATGTTCGACATCGGTTGTGTAACTAGCAGGTACAGAATAAGTGAAGGTTCTAAAACAGCTTTATCAGGCGACTTGCAATACATAATTATTGCAGTGCAGAGTAATTGTGTTAGAAGTTAGTGATTGTACGGAAATATTCAAAATACTAAACACCTTCTTAAAGTAACATCACAGCAACAGATTGCAAATTGATATGTAACATGACAAACTATACGGATTTTGCAGTCTACAAAAACGTTTTTTATAATAAAAAACATCGAAAAATTAAAAAACCTAAAAACATGTTTTAGTGAAAAATAAAAATAACATGAAAACATGTTTTTTACAACTATGCACTGTGTACAAAATTTGACAGCCATTCCTGACATGAATGGGGCCCCAAAATTTACAATGGGTCACGTGATGTCACCACGCCCCTTTCAACGACTGTTGTCGACCAGAGGCTGAGACAAGCTACGATGTATGAAATTTGAAGTGTACATTCACCCACTATGAAGATGTGAAATGTAGGAATTGCAGTATTTAGGGAGTTGGGGGTCCCCCACGTCATCAGCAACATAACTATTCAATAGACTGCATACATCTTCTATTCAACTTTAATAGAAAAACTGTGTCTACATTTTTCTACACTGTACCATTTTCGAGTTATAGCAAGTTATTTGTCGAAAGTTGCCAATTGTATCGTACTCCACCTGCATCTGTTGCACTCATTTGGACTGATCCCGTTTGGATTTCGCCGAGATATTTGACACCAGAAAATTAAGAGTCCCAGGGCTATTGTGTGGCATTGTTTGCATGACTCCACATTTAGCCGTTTCAGTAAACACCGACTTGTGACGGACGGATAGACGACAGTGTGAGGTGGACCTAGCATAGCATACAATTGTGATGGCTTACTGGTTCCATTTTCACATCTCTGCACTATCAGTATCAGCAATGACCAAGGTAAAATATATCAAACGGCAGACCACTAAAGTGACTAAACCTCGAAGTAAACACAATAAAACACAACCATACGTACAAGACGGCACAGATCAGTTTTGCAAGGACACCTGCAACGTGTACCTGCTCACCTTACAGGTGTTTCATGTGGCCCTATTTTAACAAGAATGAACATGTAAATACGTGCAAAAAATACGCACACAAACAGAATTAAATATACGTCCCACAATAAAAGATACTTGATTTTTTATCATAAGTTCGACAAATATAATCAATTTTCAAAATTCTGTCGACTCTGAAGGAAATTTTGTACATAAAATGTATGCTTTCACTCCAACCTGAAAGGTTGAAATGTGTACTACATGTACTATGTGAAATACTACTATGTGAAACTTCAGTAGCCTTTAAATAGATCGGAGCTGCGCTACTAGCCCCTTTACTACACTGTGTCTCAAAAAAAGACGACACTGACGTTGCACACTTCAATGCACATCGACCGATTTCGCTAATTTTTGGCACAGATATTGCTGAGTACGCTATCGAATAGTGATTTGCTATCCCACCTCTCCTAACTAATGTCTCTTCACTATCTGGGGAAACATGAACCCCAGAAAATGGGTCTAATCAATCATGTTATCTACTGTGTCTGCTTTGGCTTGCAATATCTTCAACACTTATCAACCAATTTTGATAATTTTTTTTGTAGACAGTAAGGCCGTAGTATTCAGTACAGTGTATAAATATTATTTTTTGCTTGGCCATTTCTGTGTAACACCAGTTCGTCAACAAGATCAATGCTATCAGCTGTGCGGGTGTTGCAACATCTGCTGCTGCTGGAACAACGGTCGACTCATAGCTTTTGCAACAACTGGTATACAAGGCCTACGTTCCAGCTTTTGCTGGGAAACTCTCTAACTAAATGCTTACCATTGTAGCATTTTAAATTGAACAAATTATTAATGAAAATCTCATCTTCAGTAAACGGCATGTTTACGACTGACCAGTAACGTCAAAATGCGTAATTTTCACTTTGTAATCTCGCAGCAATTAAAGAAATAATAGCAAACGGACATGAGAAATTAAATAGGCTTATGATAGCGCAGACTTTGTAGATATTTCCTGCTAAAAATTATTACAATTGGTTGATGAGTGTTAAAGATATAGCAAACCAAAGCAGTGTCGTTTTTGGTATACAACATGACTGCAGAGACCAAATTTCCAGGGTTCATGTTTCCCCAGGTAGTGCAGAGACATTAGTTATTAGAGGTGAAATAACAAATCACTATTCGCTAGCATAGTCTCTCAGCAACATCTCTGCCAAAAGTTACCAAAATCCGTTGATGTGCATTGAAATTATAGTGTCGTTTTTTGAGACACAGTGTAGAGCACAACTCCGTTGGGTCAGTCATTATCCGTACAATGCCCGACGTCAGGTACCAGGCCTAACTGCCGACCATTGCTGCGTTTCAAAGACAACTTGAAAGCCAATCTACTGTCGACAGGCACTGATCCCACAACCTGGTAATATCTAGCTAACAACAGATCTAAATGGCGAAAAGTTTGCATCACATCACCGGGGTGCAACACTTTGAAGCGGTCTGTGTCAGTCACCACCGCCGTAGATAAGCGCAGTCGACGTAAAAGTTCTACAAGTCAGTCCCTCCGTCCCTGCAGTCGAGTCTTCATATACAAAAGACCCTTTATACTTGTGATGACTGTTACCGACAATTCAATTTCACTGCAAGGATTGGCCTCGTCGGTCACATGAGGATACACAGTAAGTAGAGGGAGACTGGAGCTCATACGTTGTTCTGTCATCATCAGATGGCTGCACTGCCCACTGCCCACTTAGTGCTTCGCCCAACACACTCACTGGACATTAGATCAAGGACCTCCAGCTATAGATGCGTCCCAGCTCACGCAAGCAAGCATGCGTTGTCTCAAAGTGTCACAAAGCTAAAGTCCGCAAAACCTGCTGCAGTGCAGCAACAGCTCAATATGCACACATAGTGAGTGGTAACAGCTAAGGGTTGCCAGCGCCGTAGGCATGAACACAGCTGTAGTACACCAAAAATGCCACTGCGATAAACAGATCTAATTTTTAGTACAAGTTTTAATTATAAATTACTTTTAGAAAAACGTTTAGTTTTAAATTTAGTGAAACTATAGTTTTAACTGGTCTTTTATTTTACTTAAAAGTGGTCTAATTAAAAAAAGTTTAAAAAATATTCATTTATATTTGCCCTTTGCTGCACTGTTTGTAATATACATGGATGTTTTGACACTTCATTTAAGTTTCTGCCTAATTAAGCAAGTAAATGAAATGTAGTATAGGTTACAAGCAATGTTTTGACCTGCTGTCTTTCATTTGTTGCATAAACAACACAAATTTGGTATTAACTGCATTCTGCACTTCAACGTACTGTGTAAAGCATTACTGTGAATTTTACTACATGCATCATCTGAATTTGTGAAGTTTGTTAAAGTGTCATGCAAAGCAGACTAATATTGACGATAGTAGTAAAAGTTTTTGTAACAGTGTTTGAATTTCTGATATTTATAAGGTAGTGTAGCAACACACTGGAAGTGAGGTGGGAGTCTCTCTACCAGTATATCACAGATACAGAGGAATCTGTCTGTTAAATAATTCTGCAAATCAGTTTAAATTTCCTGAAGTTGCAGCCGAAAGGTAACAATCTTGTTCTTTTTGGGGAGGGATGGCATATAGTATGATAATGTATCTACATGGATTCAAAAGCTGACGTTTGCCAATGCACAGATACGTGTAAATCCGATAATAAAAGCCAGGCTTCAAATGCAAGCTGAGTCTTGAATATCTGCCATGTCGCAGCTTCCTTGAATGAAGGGGTTATTACTGTTTAGTCAAATATTACAACGTGAATACACTGAAGAAACTGTGGAAACTACTTTAAAGTTAACAATAACTGAATAATTTCTAAATGTTTGTGCACTGTCTACTGAGTGATGTGTTGCCATGAGTTCACCGTAATGTGGATGTGTCCACAAATGCAAAATACAAGGTGGGGGAATCAGAAGAAGCTGTACTAAATAATAGTGGAAACCAGTGGCAGCTTATATTTTAGGATTTATAGTATTTACATAACAGGCCTTCTTTTCACAATTAATTACCAGTAGCCTACCTCTGTCTGTATCACAACATGTCATACTAAGCTTGCTACAGTACTAAAATAAAACACTAACATAACATGGCTAGCACTAGCACTATGCAAACAAATTTCAGTTTTAGTGACTGCAAATGCTCAGTCTCACAAACACTGACTCTTTCAGATTTACACACTGGTTCACAAACAGTTCAAATGGGTTCACTGGATGCAAACCTATCTGCGCTGTTTTGTATGACTGTTGCGTTGTTTTAATGTGATAAGTTTGGAAGTATTGTGGTGACTAATTAACGTACATTGTACAAACTCCCAACCTTGAATTTAACTCAACAACCACAATCCATTATTCTTCCTTGGCCAATGGCTAGTGCTAGTAGGCTGAGTTATACACGTGGAGTAGACTGCCAAATTGGCATTACAACAGGAAACCTATTCCACTCATAACAATAACATTATTCACATGTATGACGTGATTACTAATTATATGTACGAACTAGCATCTAGTGTCCTGCTGTGCAGCTTCAGGGCCATGCAAGCAATCAACGTGTATTTCACTGGCAACCATTTCCAGACAGCCAACACTGTTGTCTGCTGGCGCTGTGTCCAACGAACTCCGTCTGACACGTATCATTTCGTTCTGTGATGGCACAGCAACGTCAGCGTGGAGTTCAGCGTGGCTTGCATCCATCTCGATCTGTCGAAGCACATCATCAGCGACTGCGAGCACTCCATCAATGTCATCCACTTCATCATCATCATCATCTCTCGTCGTCGCCGCCGCCGCCTCATGCAGCTGTGTGGTGGCAGTGACGTCGGCCACGCACGTCACGCTGTAGTCGAGAGACAAGTCTGAGTCGCTGCTGGCTGACAACGACTCGCCATCACCGCCCAGCTGTCCTCCACCAATCAGAAGAGACTCAGTGCAGCAGGCGTGAGCTGGCTGCGCCTCAAAGTCAAACGCTATGTCCGCGTCAAATATCATCGACTCGGCTTTCATGCACTCGGCCTCAATGACTCCACTGACACAGCTGCCTACATCGAGCAGTTCTACAAGCTTCAGCACATGCTGCTGCTGTGTTTTATACTGCTCTCTAAGTCGACTCATCTGTACCATCCCGTACTCGCGGATACGTGCCGCCTGTGCTGCGTAGTTCTCTCGCATCTTGTCGACGTGCTGTGAACGGTAGTTGTTGAAGCGTCCACGTCGCGCCGTGTAATGTTCCCTCAGACGATCTGCCTGCTGGGCACAGTTGTCTTTGATGCGAGCTGTCTGAGCGGCGTAGTGCTCCCTCATCCTCTCGATGTGCGTCAGAATGCTCGCCACCGTCGCCTGCTTGTAGGTGCGCAGCCGGTCGACACGCGCGTCGCGGAATGCCGACAGCTGCTCGATCTTGGCTGACTTGAACGCCGACAACTGGTCCATCTTGGCACTGCGATACGCACTGAAACGATCGAACTGAGCACACTTGTAGTCCTGGATCGACTCCAGCACCGCACGAATACTTTTGCGCTTGCGTCTTTCCTTGGTGCTGCACAAGTACGCCAGATATCTGACAATGCCGATGACAACAGCCACGAGAAAGAATCCAGCAGCACTCAGCAGGCCTATAATAATGCTGTACAGAGTTGTGAGAGAAATGACATCACTGTTGAGGCGCACAGACACGACCATTGTCTCAGTGCCAAACTTATTGCGGACAATGCAGTAATAGAGGCCAGCAGTAGCACGGCTCACAGACGCCACATGCAGGCTATTAGCATCAGCAGCAGCAGCATCAGAAGCAGTCTGTCTAACTGGGACAATGTCTCCATTGTGCTTTGAGAACCACGTGATGTTGAGAGGCGAGTCACCGGTAGCATTACAGTGAACTAGCAGCTCCGTTCCAACACGAGTCCAGACAGTCTGCTGGCGTGTGTACAGTGTTGGTGCTCGACACTGGTCGCTGACATTGAGCAGTGACTGACCGCGCACTGACGCCGGAGCCGCACAGACAGCGGTCGTCTCACTGACATTCCACTCTGACACAGCCACGAGCACGTCGGCCGACTGCTCGCAGTCGCACTGCCACGGGTTGTCAGCCAACTCCACCACCAACACCTTCGATACAGCTGACAACAGGAATGCCAGTGTAGTCAGCTGGCAGCCACGAAGGTCAAGTTCTACTAGATTATCCAGATACTGGAATGACTGCCGCTGCAAAGACACCAGACGACTGTTGTGATCCAGTCTTAATGTTCTCAGACGACTTAGACCTCTGAACACGTCTGCATCAAGCTCGTCAATTAACAAGTTGGTCAAGTGTAATGTATACAGTGATGAGCAATGTGCGAATGTGTCGGGTAACACACTGCTGACTGGGTTATCACTGGCAATCAGTACTGTGAGGTTCGGCAGCTGGTGACACCAGCTGGGCTCCACGCGCACTAGACGATTACTGCTGACGTCCAAATAGTGGAGGTCGTACAAGAAGCATTCACTGCACAGTGTCAGTGTACGTAGTCTGTTTGAGGACAAGTCCAAATGGCCGACACGACTCGACGACAGCACTGATGGTTCATTCAGTAACACTGCTTCAATCAAGTTATGTGACAAGTTCAACGTTCTGACATTCTGTAGAGGCAGCAGACAGCTGCAGTTGAAATGGTGCACTAAATTGAAGCTCATATCCAGCACAGTCAACAGCAGCACACGGCTACCAGCTTCCAATGTTGTCATTCTATTGAAGCTGACATACAGCTCTTGTAGACTCTGGGTCCCGCTGACAAAACTCATAGAAGACAGTGCGTTGTGATCAAGATACAGGCTACGTAATGAAGTACAGTTTACAAAAGCATCACCGGAAATTGCTGTCAACATATTGTTGTGTAGTCGTAGAACCTCGACAGCAAACAAGTGAGCAGTTTGCTGTGCAGTAAGTAGACTGATGTGATTATGGCTTAAGTCAAGTGTGGTAGTGTCAGCTGGCAGACTGGCAGGCATCTCAACAAGTGACCTGTTGGCACACTCTACAATGTCAGCAGCAGCAGCAGCAGTCTGATGCTGCAACTGTGAACTCCCACACCCAAGAGTCGCCGGTGACTGCTGGTCGACCACAGCAGTGCCAGCCACCACCAGCTGACATATGATGACCACTAGCAGCCTCATCTCATCATTCACTGCCAGATCACACAGGTGGAGCAGCTCCAGCTGGTCCAACTGATGCAATCTGCACACAATCAATCACCACATGACTCCATGCACCTCTAATTAGTAGGGTTTTTACCACGCGACGCTATGTTAGCATGGTACATGCCGTCGTCGTGTCTGTGTGTGTCCGTCACACTCCGGTATTGTATCAAAACGGCTAAACATAGGATTATGCAAGTAGTGCCACACGATAGCTCTGGAACTCGTTTTCTGAGGCCAAAAATCACGGCAAAATTCGAACTAGATGCCAAACGCAAGTGGGGTGGGTTAAAATTGGCCACTTTCAACGGAAAACGTGCTATAAATCGAAAACGTTATTAAGATATACACATAGTTTCTATTAAAGTCAAATAGGAAGTCGTATGTACTCTATCAAATGGCTATGTTGCTGATGATCTTGAGTGACCCCTAATCCCCCACTGGCACACAGGTCAGTCATAGCTAGTCCCAGCATACGGACTACAAACTGCCCTGAATGGGGCGTGGTGACGTCACGAGAGTGACGTGATCCATTTTGATTTTGAGGAGACCCATCCATATCTCAGGAATAGCTGAAGCTAGAGCAGTCAAATTTTGTACACAGGTGGGCTAAATCAAGTTTTACCAAAAGAATAAACAAGAGGGCATAGCAGTGGCTAGCATAGCGCAAGATGTGGGAAGCTCTAGCACAAACCGTTCTTCAGATATAATGCATTTTCTACCAAGATTATTAAAAAATACTCTTTTTTCAGCACGAACGATAATAAAAATGTAAACATCGTTTATATAAACAAAGCCGTCACCTGTTTTTGGTCCAGACTCTGAGTAAGTAAAATAAGTGATATCGCTACAATTACCAATTTTTTCATACCCCCTCTTCCACCAGAAATCCCAGCATCATCCCATCCGATGATCCGGGTGAGGACTTGTTAGTAAGTAGCAAAGACATCCATCTATCCAAGTATGCAAAGGTATCCGGGATCCAATAAGTAAGTAAGTAAGTAAGACTATTTATATACGGCACTATTTTACAAAAAGTCACAAAGCGCCGTAGTTCCACGACCTAAAGAGAAAAGTCTTCAGACACC
>Ga0209782_1001090_pt1 | contig 13588 bp, 17 predicted proteins | sample WorMetmaBAHAMAS1_FD_187390 | JGI IMG/M metagenome (GOLD analysis project Ga0209782, IMG submission 187390) | Marine gutless worms symbiont microbial communities from Max Planck institute for Marine Microbiology, Germany - Inanidrilus... | ecosystem: Host-associated > Annelida > Digestive system... | reverse complement strand
CACACACACACACACACACACACACACACACTGCCATTTTATGGCCCTTTGTCCGTGACTATCTCGGTGGGCTGGTACCAGAAGAGACATTCACCCACTCACACATGAAATCATCATCCATCCTTTATCAGCCTCCTCCATCTGCCCAGATTCATAGCATCCTCCCTGCTCAATCCACGTGCTTTACAGTCTCTGCACAACCTCTATCCAAGTCCTCTTAGGTCTACCTCTTGGTCTAGAACCCTCAACTACCTACTCTATACATTTCTTCACCCAAACATTGTCTTCTTTTCGCAACACATGCCCATACCATTGCAGACTGTTTTTAGCACGAGACATAATATATACATCTCACGCTTATGCCATGATGCCAGTCCATCTGTCTGTCTGTCTGTGACGGAAGTGCATTGGTGCATTATAGCTAATTTAGGTTTCAAATTCCGATCCCACTTTACCGCACATTGCAGCCGCCGTGCTGCTTGCGGGCGAATCATCTCGCGCCATGCTAGCCAGTGCTAGACTCTCTTGTTATCTTTTAGCTTAACACCACACATCCATCTGACCAATCATTTCTGCCCGCTGCAGTACCATTTCATTTTCTTTCCTTACAGGCCAAGTCTCACTACCATGCAGCACACTACATTCACACACAACTGCTGTACAGCTTCCCTCTCCTAATCAAAGATTCATCCCTATTGATGATCAATGGTAACAGCTGCCTGAATTTATTATATCCAACTCGAATTCTGGCCTCTACAACTGCATCAGCATCTCCATCCACACTCAACTTATCCATTACCTCCACTCTGCACTGGCACCAATATCCACATTTGTATATCCTGTGCTGATTACTGGGTTCAAGCAACCTCCACTAACAAATGACTTCATCACTTTAAACATGCTACCCTTTATACCACTGCACTTCCTGTGTACCGACTAGTACACTGTATTGAATTACTGCCAACACCTCTACCACATACTCCACATGGCCATCTTGCAGCCTTCTTCCTTAATTTTTGATGTTCATGTATTCCTACGCAGTGACAAAATATGACAAGCATAACAGAATTTTGTCCATGATAAAGATCGGAAGTTCTCACTGTGAGTTGTGCAGCATGGGTGAAGTCTGATATCAACAACTCACTTGTACTAAACGAGAATGTTTGCAGATAACTGACTCAGGTAATTTATAGGCCACTTAAACCAACACACAGCATCAAAGTACTCAGGGAACTAAAGGCACTGATCCCAACCTGGTAAAATCACCCATTAACCTCACTGTTTCTTCATTCACCAAGTGACGACTCCTGACACTGCTCTTTGATGCCTCTTCAACAGCATCACGCAATTCTCTTAGTTAACTATCAACAGGTATGTGTTTGAAGATGACAACTTCAAGGAAAGGGCCAAGGACATTTGAGGCTGAAGACAGACCTTATGAAGCCAAGATCAAGGACATAGATTTTTGTCCTTAAAGTATCCTTGAAGTCAAGAACAGTCCTTGAGGACTCTGCCTTGTAACATAGATGTGTAGGTGTGAAGCCAGTGCATCTCAGGAGCTGTCTAACTGTTACTGAAGGAGACGGTTGCTATGACAACTCTCAGTACCTGACATGCATGAGTTGCTGGACGGTATTCCAGCGAACTGACAATGTATTCAGCATCTCTTTGATCGTCTGTCGATCATTCGCCGCTTCCGCACCTGTCTTGCCACAACGATCTCGTAAACAGCAGCCATCTCGACGTAGACTAACATACGCCGGCCGCCGAGATGTCATGTCCAACTTTATGTGCTGTAACAAACAATGCACAGACACAGATGTGTTCATTATCAACACATATATTAGCAGCATTTTTTGACCCAAGAAGGGGTGTGTATTTCATGTCTGGTAATTGTAAAGCCACAGGAAACCAACTGCACCCACTCACCCACTGCCAATCCTACAGAAATTTTTGGCCAAACGTTCACATAGGGTTAGCATTAGTAGAGTAGGGTTAGTAAGGTTGGTAGGGTTAGGTTTAGGGTTAGTCTTTGAATTAGTACGGTCCTAACCCTACTAACCCTAAAGGGATAGGGTTAGGGTCATATGTTGGGCTCTCTGGCACAGAGGAGGCATGTTGAGTGCTTGGCCAAAACTGCCAACGACCAACGCCAGCCACACAGACAAGCAACCAACAGCAATGCAGCTAACAAATTACATTTAAAGTTATTTGTACTAAAAATAGTTGCAATTTCACTACCACTACAATGACAACAATAATCAAAAGCTCACTATTTTTTTCCTGCAGAACCATTCTAACAAACATCTACTGATCACAAAGGTTCCAAATTACTACAGTAACAATTTCAACAGATTTAAAATATCTATGCCACATCTGATGCTAGCACACTAATCCAACAGTGTAATGACTAGTGTGTATCTTAGCAACAACGACAAAGCAGTTGCAAGTGACTAAATCAAATCTATCATTAATTATAAACTGAAAAAACAATGAAATAAGAGCAAGACCTTAAGTTGATGAGAGGCGGCAGTGAGCGTTGCACAGACTGCATGATACTGAAGTCGACGTTCTGCATCTTGCAACCACTCACAAAGTGTCGTCCACGCATCAAAATACTGACAAAATATCACAACAATAACATCAGTACATAGCAATAAGTAAGCAAGTAAATAAATATAATTAGCAAATGCACACAGTGGTCAATCAAAGCCAAATCTGAGGCAATTTCACACTACATCAATCTGATGTCATCACTACAACTGAGTCATATCACACAAATATAAACTTTTACACTATTTTTTGAAAACACATTATTGTCACATTTCAACAGACCAACAAATATGGGCCAATATTAACAGTATTTGGCATAAAATAACTACAGTGATTTCCAGTGCTCAAGCATGCTGCTAAAGGAATGTGATAAAACAAGGTTATCAGCTTAGGTTATTTCCAGGTGACCACCAATAACAGCACTGCCTACTGCTATCCAAGAAATGGATTTAAGCAAAGAAGATCTTATTTAATTAAAAATTTGCATAAGTTTAAGTAATTAAGGGGCTAAGAGACTGGTGAAAAAAGTTCAAACATAAAGTGAAAAAAACTTGGAATATCTTTTTTTTAAATTTAGAACAACATTGTATAATTGTTGGGAAGTGTGGGAGTGCAAGGTTGAAAATGGTTTGAAACATTACACAAAGATGCTGCTTGAAAATTTCAATGTTGTTGGTTTGTTCTTAGCCAGGAAGAGGCTTCCTAGTCACATTGTACATGTACATGTGCATGAGACTGCTACAAAACTGGTCCCATTATTCATTAGTTACGTGTATTACTGGATATAGCTAACATTTCCAACATCTAAACTATGTGAAATAACAACTGTCTATTATAAGTGATTGCCATGGGAATAATCTAAGCTGGTATCCTATTTCACCAAATCTCAAAAGTGACACATGCGAAGAATGGAGACTTTATTGAAACAGGGTTACATCTGTAGAAATTACTACGATGGCTGTGTGTAGATGAAAGTGGTAAAGCAACTGTCAGGTGTCAACATCAACATATCAGTCACCTTCTTTTGTTTTGCTGAACAAAGTGCTAACTGCTAAAAGCTACTCCAGTAATTTGACTGTATGTGTACGCTTGCGTGTGTGTGTGTGTGTGTGTGTGTCTGGGTGAGTGTGCATGTTAACCTGTTTGGTCTCGTGAAATGCCTGGCGCAGCTGCTGTTTCACTTGCGCAGCTCGCTGGACGAGTCTTTTCCAGTGAAGTCGTACAGTCATGAGCCGTTGTCCAAGTTCACAGATATCTGCACGAGAGCCGAGGTATTTGAGATATGTTCCCGTCAAGTCAAGACGTCTCATTGGCTCACGATGAGTCTCAATCTCATCATGTAATGTCTGCACAAAACAAATATGACCTCTACAGAACAACTTTCACAAATGCAACACATGATACCATACATTGATGGGAAAAAAATACAGCACACCAGTCAAATGATACACCACATACTTCATCTGATCCCTTCCATCATTTCCACCTCCCATAACTTGTCCACAAACACCCAATCTGCATTCATATACAATTCTGATGCTTATGTTTTGTTTTGTACCTTATGCTACAAACTAATTTAATTTTTTTCCAGATTCTATCCAGGATAAACTGGGTTCCAAAGAAAATAACCTTGGCAACAGCTGCAGCTGGGTCCTGCTAAATGTCAGTCCTGTCACCCATACAACAGTGTCAAAGCAAGCAAGCATCGCTCTCAAAGCACTGATGCCAACCATCAAAAATCACTCAACAGACCTCACCACTTTCTTCATCTGCCGACTGATTCCTGAGGGAAGGAACATCATACCTTGCATGGTGGCTCTCTGACGGCGGTGCCACTATTCAAAAGCTACAAATAGCAGCTAGTAGCCCAAGCTCATTTCATAATGTAGACTGGACCTGAAAGTCGTCAAGCTGTTGCTGAACACGAGCGAAGACTTTACTGGCGCGATGCAGCAATGCAAGTCTGGCTTCAGACTCACTCAGCCAGTTCTTCTGAACATGCAGCAAGTGATCAAACAACTGTACGTTCTTCACGTGAGCCTCCAAACGTGCCTGTATCACACACGTTAGACCTCTGCACACGCAACAATTCCTACACCCAACCCCAGCCCATCAAGACCAGCTCGACAGCCTATTTGCTCTAAAAAATCTTCAGGCCTGCCCACCTTAGATATAGCCCAGTATGCATCAAAGGAGATATCAAAACGTAGCTAGGGCATTGATGAAATTTAACAAAAAATTGTAAAGAAAACAAAAAGCTATAAATGTGCACTGCATGGAATAGGAAGGGGATGCCACTATATGCACCATTTATATTACAAAATATAATAAAGAAATGCTCTAAATGAGGGTTTATTCCTTTAAACAAACAGCATAAGTTAGCATAAAGACTGTTTTAGGTAGGTCCAAGCTTTGAGATGTGTGTGTGTAATTTGCTAAAAAGTTACTAAGCATTTTTTTCTAAACACAAACAGGCAAAAGTCATAATGTGCAGAGATCATCTAACTCGCAAACAGTAATGCTTGTAGCTACTAATATTTTGTAATAAACATGACAGTAGACTGTTCCATATGTGGGGACTAGTGACATAAAAGTTTGTGTCGTCAGATGCCCATCCTGTTACCCAATCAACACTATTAAAACACTGAAAAAAATTGCAAACATCCTGATGCCAACCAGTAAAATTCATCCATTGGCCTCACACTTTCTTATTCCACAATGATGGAGAATGCACCGACCTCTTTACACCAATTCTCCGACATGATTAACTGGTTTGTAAGTGAACTGACACGTGATTTGTTGGCAGCATCACGAGTGTTCAATGCCGTCGATCGCAGTTTGTCGACAGTACGACTCAGCTCGCTGTCAGCAACACAATGAGACTGTGATGATGTGGCTCTAGTCAGCAGCGACGTCGCCTGCAGCAGCTTGTCATCTAACTCACTGAACAACACCTGCAACACATCATACGTACACACGTGACAACGCACACTCGTCAAACACAAAGTTTGAATCTGAGGTGCGGGCGGTCGCTAGGTGGCAAAAGGTTAAGTAGGTTTTAATGCGGGACCTGAAGAGGTGTAAACTGTGTACAAAACAAATGGGTAATAGCAAGTCATTCCATACTAAAAGTGCAGAATAGCTGAAGGCATATCTACCAAACTCAGATAATGTTGTAAGTAAAGCTTATCATCATATGTTCACAATGTACACTATATGTTCACTGACATCTAACATGCTGCTTTAGTAACAATATTGATTGAAGACCGATGAAGGCACAGGAAGACCTAAATGAACACATATCTTCCACACTCCAGCTCCCGAAGTGACCGCAAACACAATGATCCACTTCTTTATCCCTAAGTTTCAGAATCTATATAATGTTCATGACTTTATGCTAATGATGCTAAAGCAATCAGTCGTGCATCCGCCACTATGTAACTTCAACAGAAGTGCCAAATTCCTTCTCTCCCCTCATTTCATCATCATCATGCCTTTCCTTCTCTTCCCTCTTGCTATAATACGGAAACTCTGTACATCAAGTACATGTCTATGCTGTGTGCATCTCAAGCAGTATCAATTCAAATGCTTATAAACGGTGGCACTAGGTTAGCTCTTTCTTTGCATTTAATTGATTAGGTTGCAGATTCTACCAATGTTTGTAGCACAAACTGTTTGAAAATGCCTCTAACATTTAATTATGTGCAGTTGAATACATTTATTACTTGTACAACTAGGCACCCAAATTCCATTGTATTATATTGTAATCTAAGACATGCCAGATTTCAGACTTAGATGCAATGGATGCAAGTCCAATGTGCATTGTTTGTGCCATACTGGCTCACACCAATCACTAGAAAGCACTCTACTTCAGCTGCAACATGAAATAAGTACCAGCAATACAGATAAAAAAGCACACAAGAAAAAACTCAGCATTACTAAGGTAACTTATGTATTGAGGTTACCATGGCATCATCAAGGTGCTTGGTTGCTGTAGCAACCAGAGCTCCAAACGGCTTGGCAGTTTGACTCCGCAGCCGACGTCTCCATCGCGCAAACCAACCAACCACCGACGTCATTTCAGCAATCAATTCTTTCACCTACAATTTACAGCAACAGGTGCCGAAACGCACTCAATACAACAATAGGTGTTGAAAAGCATTCAAAGAGGTTATACCTGTGTGAAGAATTCTGTGCATTCAAAAAAATTTGTTAATTTACTTGAACATAACATCATGCAGTGACATGAGTCATACATCATGCAGTGACATGAGTCATACATTACGATAAGCTCCAAAATATTGCAAACTAGTTACAGTGTACATCATATCAATAGCAAAGAGGAAAATGACATTTTTCACTGGCCACAATCATCCGTGCATACACACGACATCACAGCATGAGCATATGTCTATGCCACACCATCACACAATTCATCATGCAATTCATAACTGTTTATCAGTGCTGATGAGAACATCATAACTCTTTACAGTTCCACAAATGACTTATGTACTAAGTGATTAAGTTAAGACTGCACATGCTATTTGACAAAGAAATAGGTTGTGATGTACATATCTATTATAGTGATCCAGTGGCTCAGTTGCTGAATTATGTACTTTGTCATAAAGGCACCAAATTTGGCATGCAATTACATTTCAATGAAAGTAATAAATTGAGAATGGGAGGCATTTGGAAACTTTATTTCTCGAGGTCAGTTAAAGGTCAAAGGTCATTTTTTACAGAATTTAAGTAAAATAACACAAATTGTTCATAGTAATTTTAATTAAGTATTTATATCAGAAAAAAATATGTGTGTCTACAGTGCATTCAGAGCAAATTAATAACAACTGCATGCTCCCATTATTACTAGGAAAGGTTACATTATTACGATGTGTATTATGCTCTCATACAGAAATAAAGAACATCATTATAACACTGCCTAATGAAATAATAACAACAGCATATCCAGTATCTGAGCTGATAATAGGAGCAAATGACTCTCACAATGTAGTACATTTGTCACAGTGTAGTGTGGCACAAATGCCAAACTAACCAGTCGTAGTTGCAGCAGCAGACTGCCGAGTTTGTTCTTTGCCAACGTCTCCACTTCAAGCAACGTTGCATTCATTTCGGCATATTTACTCTGAACTCCAGTTCCACTGCCGCTGCTGCCGCTGCTGATGTTGCCAGCATTAGTCACGTGACATTCCACAATGCTCTGTACTGCCTCAGCTATCACTGCTACTGCTGACTTCTGATTGGTCAGCTCAGCCCACAGGCTCTACCAATCACAGCACAGCACAGCATAGCAGTGATCAATCACCAATTATGCCCACACTCAATGACAGTACTGCAAGACAATGGATCTATGTGACAGTAGAAAATGCTGAGCAGATCATTGCTATTTATTTTACTTTCAACTGGTTTATGATTGATTATGATCAAAATTTAGATTTTTTTCTGGCAATTATGTACTAAAAAGTCATAATCAACAGGCTATGCCTGGATCAAAAGCTGACAATGAACAAATAAAAACAAATTCATATATCTAATAAAAAGTGTAGCAAAGTTAACAGAGAGAGGGTAACAGCAGCCAGCTGACCTGCATGTTGCTGATTTTTGCCTCAAGTGTCAGTGGATCGTCGGTGACAACATCCACTGCTAGTACATCACACTCAAGCTGCTGTACAGTGCCAACAATGTCACACATCATGCTGTCCAACTCATCCAACTTCAACAATCGACTCCGAAGCTCCGCCTTCAAACGTATGTGCATGTCACATCATACACGGACAAAACAGCAGCTTGTACATATGTTGGTGCAATAATGTGAAAACAGGAATGAGAGAATTCTGAATCTTGGAACATTTACAGTATTACAATTAAGATAGTTATAAGTCTGTTCATTCAAGTGACAATTTGGAAGACTGCTCATTTACAGTATTCAAGTCAGGAGTATACAGTACATGTGGAAGAACTTTTACTCGATTCATACATCTGAAATGACGTAGACATCCATATACCTCTCTATGATCAACAAGGTAGAGAAGACGTGTCCATCTATCGCTGAGTTCTTTATCACGTGTTATGAAACTTTCAAACTCACTGTCCGCATCACATGATACCAAGCATTGCTGCAGTGACTCAATACAGTTGCTCCATTGACTTAGCGCCAGCCGACCATGCCGCAGCTCCACACGAAACACCTGCGTGTCCCGTCAACTAGCTCGTCAACAGGTGTGTTGTGTGTGTGTGAACAATTATCAGTATTCTGTGTACACTGCTTTTTAGAAACACAGTGTATAATCAGACAGAGACTAGGTTTATTTGGCTAAATTCTGAGCTAAAACTGAGTTAAAGTTTTAAATCTCACTCGCACAAAATAGGTCATTTCGGAGACACTCATTTCAGCTAATCTCTTGGTTCATCACCAGCATGTGGTTTACAAGCATCATCCATGCTTGTCAATATTTTGTTCAATGACAGGCAGTTGCCAAATCAATGTTGAGAGGAAAGACATCTGATTCACATTCAACTATCTGGAGCCAACTGTGATATGGTCGGCCTCATCTGCTGTTCCAGTCCCTTGGCGAAGGGGCCACACTGGATCTGAAGGCTTGAGTGGGGTCCACGGATGGATTGGGATGTGCAATGTGAAAAACTTGAGATGAGTAGTACGGATGTTGTGTGTGAGTAATGGCTGGTCGGTCAATCTCTTGGTTAGTACTGAGGAATGGCTGAATTCTTATCATCTCACTGATATCAAGACAATTCACAGTGACAGGAAAGTGAGTACATTATTGTTTTAAAATACTGAGGAAATGTTTTTAAACAAGAAGCATGAAAAATGTTGGGCCCATTCACCACTGCGAGCCGCCTCATGCCCATTCACCAGATGTCGCTAACGGTACTGTCGCACGCCGCCTGCGCATCGATGTCTACGACATCGACAACAACGACGACAACGACGACAACGACAACGCGTGACAGAGGGGACCGCTATGGCCCCATGGAATGGACCCAATGACTATGACTGCATTAGCTTTCCTTACTGTAATTACTCAACTCAAACTGGTGATTCAGACAATCTACTCCCAGATTGGTGGCACCGATGCGTCAACAAAAAGACATGCAATGCTTTAATTTTGCTCATTAATCTGAAGTCTACCATCATGTTAAGCTGTGCAACTGTGACATCATCAGCTGGAACTGAGTTTGGGTTATATTTACATATAAATATTCTACATTCATAGCTGACCAGCCAGATAACTACAGAAAGCCTAGCTACCAACTGCCACCCATAATGAGCACCACAGTATCAGAATAGCAATGAAGCATTGTGGGATATGTTTTCATTCACTTACAACCAATTCTGTTTGATGAGATGATGTGATGCAGCCCAACCTACTGGTCACCAAATGGTAATCTTCTACTAGTTTTGTAGTGTGTTTCCAAGAGATGTCTCACATAAATATTCTACATGGAAATGCACCTCTACTGTGAAATGCGCTATCCAAACACTGTTGTTGTGATGTCGCCAGAGTGGGCTGTTCATATTTCAAGTGCTTTCTGCTTAAATATCCTATGCCCCCAATCAATTAAATATTTTCTGAGTACCAAAACATAATCTTGTCCACTCTATGAAAAACATTCTGGAAACGTTCACTTCATATCATCAACAACCTAACAAGAAGCATTTGAAAAATGTTGGGCCCATTCCCCACTGCGAGCCGCCGCACGCCAATGTCCACAACAACAACAACAATGACGACGACAACGACAACGCGTGACAGAGGGGACCGCTACGGCCCCATAGAATGGCCCCAATAAGCAGTGTGTTTCCAAGAGATCAGAGATAAACTGGTTCAGTAGTGAATCAAGAACGAATGAATTGTGATCCAAAGAGTGATTCTTCCTGGCTGAGATCACAGCTTTCAGTTCCCATCAGTGCTTAGACATCATATGTTAAGGGAAGGGCATCGAGCCGGTAAAAACCTGAGCTACTTATGTGCTAAAGGTCAGTTCTCTTCTGAAACCAGCAAAGAAAGAAAACCAATGCAGAACCAGCTGACTGATGCTTATCTAGAGAACGACAGTAAAAACGAAGCAGAAAAAAACAGACGATACTCTAGTAGAGGGTGTGCAGTGACCTTCATCTGCTCCAACTGAATACGAACATCTCGCACGCTGTCAGAGACAGTCGAAAGGTTGTCAAGACGACACACCGCCTCATCCAACCACATCATGCTCGCCTAACAACGATGTAACAGTCCATCAATCACATCTATCATTCATCAGACAGCCGACAGAAATATTTTCCTTCAGGAATCCAGTAACAGATAAAGAACAGATAAGGGCAACTGGCGATTTTCCTGTTCCTGTCCGTGCCTGGACACTGTAGGCTGTAGCAGGAAGGACAACTAGCCCAACCATTAAGATATGTTCCATTTTCCCAACAAAGTATCTCTTATGCCCAATTCACACCACCCAACTTGACTCAACATGACAGTCTAGTAGAGTCCCGAGTCGGTGTCGGCAGTGTAAACTGAATTCTCAATGACTCATGACTGTCACCGACAACAAAATTTGGAAACTGAACATATTAAAACTAATTATCAAATTCACACCAAAATTAACACTGACATGACTTGACTAGACTGTTGTGTCGAGTCTGGCGATGTGAACAGGATTTGCAATGTGACGAGACTGCTATCGATAAAAAATCTGACAAATGAACATGCTGAGAATATCTGCAAACACGTCGGGTCTGCACCATGGTGGTACAGTGGATGGTAGGCCTGGCCACTCAACCAACAGACGTGCACTGGGTCATGACACAGATTCCAGTTCTGTAGCCAATGTCGTATAATGCCATATACAGGCTTTACTCGGACCCAAGTGCAGGAACTTACATCACGCCCCAGATTAACTGTACGTGCATTTAAGCAAATAAGTAATTTTAATATTACTGTTAAATAAAGACGATAAATTCAACATTGCAAAAAATATCTCCAAGTTATCTATAGCCTGCTTCTTGTGTAAAATTGAATTGTCAAAAACTGTGCAGCTATTCAATTTTTAATGAACGCAAAAAATAGGCCCATATACAATTGACATGCGAATTAATTAATTTCTTTGTTATTTTTGGCACAGTTCACACAAAACCGACAATACAAAGTGAGTCCAGCAACCATTCTGATCCGGCTGTAAATTGCCTTAATTAGTCCAGTCTGCCACAGACTGTCACCAAATTAACTGACACCATCTAACGGGACTCAACCAGACTGAAAACATAACAATAAGGCATAAGTTACCTGATGGGCAGTGTCAGCATTTTCTACAAGTTGAAAAATCGACTCGACTTGTGCGTGTTTCTCCTTCAGAAGGTCCGTGACTTCTTCATAAAGATTAAGCAACACAACACGCTGTTTTGGAGGCAACTTATCAGCACTGAGCAGCAGCAGTTCAACATTATCATTGACATCAGTATGATAATGATCCACAAACTCCTTCACTCGTAACAGATCTCCATCACAAACCTTAACACACATTAAGATTTATGCAGCATGTTTTGTACAGGCCAAGATGCCCTTTCAAGAGCATGAGAGCATGAACAAAGAGCCAAATAATAATAACTAGGCAAAATATAGTGACCAAACTGCATTTAGAACAGTAATAGTTAATCAGAATGACATAAAACAACAGAAAGATAAACAGTAAGATCAGAGCACTGTCAGTGAGATGTTGTGATACCAGCAGCTGGTGACGAACGTTCTTCATCAGAGAGACATTGGCAGAGAAAACACAGAATGACGAAACGCGATCACGAATGCTCTTAAGCAGCTCAATGTTCTCGTGTAGATCATGTTCCATTTTCTCCACCGTTGTCAGAGCCGACCGCAACTCATCGTGTCTCCGCTGAGCACTAGCATCAGAGACGTCAATCAACCGCAGCAGTGCTTCCACTTTACACTCGAGGTCTTCATCTACACTCACATCAAACATCACCACAATCCGCTTCAACCTTCCTTGCTGCAAGTCATGAGTGTGCTAAATCGTTTTTGCCTCTGTGCCCAAAATCTACACAGATGGGCTTTACAACCTGTGACAAGAAATGTGGGATGGTCCAGACAATTTAACCCACAATAACTATGCTTTATGACAGTCAATGACAACACAATAAACCGGTTAGACGAAGTAGTGATAAAAGCACTCGTGAGATAAGATAAGATCGACAGCAACTGCATCTGCTGCATTGTATAACTCATCTCACTTGACATTGCTGGCTTTCAGCTACATGTAAATGACATGATAGTGCAACAGGTTACATGTCGGACTTACAACAGAAATGTCAATTCTTGGTCAGCATGCAAGTTGGAAACAACTCTATGCAAGATGTTAACATACAAAGCAGGACAATACTGTATCAATATAAAATCTAAGAAAAAAAGCAAAATGTGGAAATGTGTAAAATGTTAAATTGAAAATAATCATTGCATGTATAGGACATGTAGCTTCATCTCCAGTGATATCATAAGCAGTAACATTAGAAATGCAGCTTGTGTTCAATGTGTTTCATTGAACAACGTTACAAAATCACTGTAGCAAACAACAACTACATCAGACACACATCATAAAGATGATAAACATAAGACAAACAAATATGCAAAACAAAAAAGCACATTAATTTGCTACAAATTAACCTGGAGATTGAGTAAGATATGACTGAACAACATTGAGAGCAGATGTTAAATACTTCAGCTGCAACAAATTATTCTGCACACAACATAGCCAACATACAGCCATCAGATTACATTCAGTGTCACCATTAAAAACAGCCTGGCTTCAATCAATGCAGATTCCAGTTTCTTCAGCTCACAGTGGCATAAGGCCAGGCTGGCTCTGCTATTCATAGTCAGTTGTGAAGACTGATTCTCTTGAGCTGTGGTCACGTCAAATAACAGACTAAGGTCCGGTTTTCCACAGCAAATTAATCTCCCATTAATTTAATCCGGCAGATAATGATCAATAAAAC
>Ga0209782_1001089_pt1 | contig 13588 bp, 10 predicted proteins | sample WorMetmaBAHAMAS1_FD_187390 | JGI IMG/M metagenome (GOLD analysis project Ga0209782, IMG submission 187390) | Marine gutless worms symbiont microbial communities from Max Planck institute for Marine Microbiology, Germany - Inanidrilus... | ecosystem: Host-associated > Annelida > Digestive system... | reverse complement strand
AAATATTGTGTTGCACTGTCACAATGTTTCGAAAATTGTTCCAATCAGAGGCGATTTTTCTTACTCAAAATGATTAAAATAAGTTTGGCGTCCAGGCTCCGTCAAGGCCAGCGGGGAGGGGGGGGGCTTACGCACGCTCCCCGACCCCCAACTAAATTTAAGGGGCCACTTCGCGACAGGGAGGGGACACAGAAGGAAAGGCAGGGTAAGACAAAAGAAGGAAAGAAAGAGGAGGGATCATCCTTACCACCAATTCATGGATCCGCCACTGGCTACCCTTCATTGCAGACTAAAATGATTTCATTATAATAACGCAAAGATACGAAACTTGATGAAGAAATGGAATTTAATGGAAAATCACCTTACTAATAGCCACTAGTGGCCTGTGTGGCGTAACGGTAGAGCGTTTGCTCGCGACCAAAAAGGTCGCAGGTTCGAATAGCCTTGGCCTGTCCGCCTCTATACGTAACAGCCTTGGGCAAGCTGCTCACATGCATGTGCCCCTGTCTCCAAGCAGTATAATTTTGTACCGACCTATGGAAATCAGAGCCCTAGGCACGTGTCTACTTGGACTATGCGTTAGCCCGCCACTGTCCCCGCCTACCGCACAGCAACGCTGCGAATTGCGATCCGACTACGTCCGTCCGTCCGTCTGTCTGTCCAATGCCCATAGCTCAGAAACGGTTCTTTTTAGGGCTATGGTTACTACAGAATACTAATAAAAAACCGCACGCTGCACGTTTTAAATAACCAAGTCCAAAACAAACCGATTGTACAGCCTAAATGTGCTACATTTGCGACGCTGCCTAATAATAAGAATAATAGGCCTAGAGTCCTATACATGTATGTAGCCATCCTTTAACGTGCGGTGTGTTGGTCATAACAAATTGAATCAGGTTGGCGCAGGGTCGTGCCACGCCAGTCTCTGTGTTACATAGCCAATTCACACCGCCCGACGCGACAAAACTCGACGGTTGGGTTGTTTCGCGACGTGCGCTGTGAATTGGCTATAACAGTAACTACAGACAAGTCTTTCAATATCTGCTGTTGCTACTTACTGGTATCTCAAACACTAAACCAAACTGTCACGGTGTCTGTTCACTCTCTTCGGCTACAACTATTATACACCGTGTGTCGATCGGCGACAGAGCGCAGTCGTTCGCTCCAATTCAATTTTGACGGCGAGCAGCAGCAGCTCGACTCGCAGAACTGATCTAATAGTGTTCAAACGCAATAGCATCCAGTCCAGCAGCAGCAGCAGCAGCAGCAGCCGTGGCCAACCACGCTGACTGATGCGGCAACAGCGCGTCGCTACGGACGCCAGTGACGTCACACGGTGCCGTCCAGCCACTGGTCACGTTTAGCGAACGAGACGAATGGAAATAGGTTTTCCGGCACACGGACATAGAGACGCACAGCCAGACAGAGGGACAGACGGACAGAGGGTGGGTGACGGAGCAATGCTATTAGCCAACGAACGCAGCCAGATGCTCACTTCACCGATTGGATTCAGCCGCAAAAACGAATAATCGCTCTCATGCCACGCAAACAGTACGACCATCGTTTATCATCGAATTTTGAACTCGCCGCATGCACAAACATCAGTTTTTTGTCTCGAAAGTTGCGGAATTAACAAATTGCACCAATCAGAAAACTGTTCTTGATTGAGGATCGAGGTCACGCCGACCATGTTTTGACCTTGACTCTTGACCTTCAATCACGGAAGAGCTATGGTCATGATCTATACTCAAGCAAAAGGTCAAGGGCAAAGGTCACTCGGTTCAAAAGTTAGAGTAGAAACGGACGTACAGAAGACGGACGGAGGCATAATTGATTAACTGCCGTGCCAATGCGGTTGGTTATCATGTAAAATGTGTCAAGAGTTTGCCAATAATAATGTTAGTAAATTTCGACTAGATCGGTGCCTGGTCTACCTTTAGGCTTCCTAAACGATAAAAATAAAGGATTCTGACAAAATTTTGGCGGCATAATTAACAGTTAACTAAACAACAAGTTGGACGTACAACAAGCCAATAAGAAATGCGTCATTTGCATGGTATCTTACTCGCAGTAAAATACAAGTTCCTGCATGTCACTGGTTGTTCCTTCAAAGACAAATTTGCTGCTGTGTTCAGATAATGCTGGCAAGGTGACGCAACTGAATCCTTTCAGTAGAACCGATTAAAACCAGTGATATTTTAGTAACTATGACTAAAACTAAAATGATCCAAGCAACTGACATTTATCCACTTCTTAAAAACGCAGCATATCTCGTAAGTTGTAACAAAAATACATAAACAAAGCAGTTGAGTCACTTATTTAAATGTATGTTCTTTTAATTCCATTTGCTGCAAATAGTGATTTACAGAATCTTCTGAAGTTCACTAACGTGTCAGAATGAATTGTCAAACGCATGTTGAAACCAGACAGAAATGACAAAATTCAGAAACCGTTATTTTACACCCCTCAAGAACAACAATGCAACAAAACGGCATAAAACAGTAGTAAATAAATCCAACACTACATACAATATTCATCAGTTAATAAAATCAACACCACTGTTAGTCACATGTTTCAACATATATATATATAACTAACACAACATACAGCATGTAACAACTAGATGGGTGGAAATCATCTGGTAGAATTGCCATCAGAGCCACCTGCCACATAACGGCTCTTGCTTATTGCGCTAATGTCTAATTTAAATACCAAAAATGTATAATAGTTGCAAAAATGCATAACATCTACGTGAAATCACTTTTATTGCATATTGTATGTATGTATATACTTTATTTAAAAGCAGACATACGCAAGAGTGGTGTATGCAAGTGCCTATCAAGGAGGCCAAACATATCATCAGTTGTGCTTTGCGGTTCCAAATTTTCTTTTACGGTCAGTTTCAGCAGGTTTCAGGGAAAAAAATGCGGTTTTAGATAGTTGTTCCAAATGGCCCATCCCAAGATTGAAAGAAACTGCAAACCAGTCCGATTGTTCGTTACAAGAATCAATACTACGAATTAACAAGTACACCAAATTAAATAATGTTGGCTTTTATGCATAAAATGGTTAATAGTTCTTTAACATGTTAAGTAAGTTAAGTAAGTTCTTTATTATGGTGCACGACAATCACAGACACTTACATCGAAATCAGACAATTACCAATACATACAACAATCATCAAATTAACGACAAAAATTTTGCAACAATAAGTCATCAAACTACAGAAAAATTTGGCCTACAAGTAATCAAAAATTGATCGCACAATGAAGCTACACTTAGTTTTCTGATATTTATGTGTATGAAAGTTTTTTTTATCTGCATCTGCGTTGCTGCCATGATGTTGTTGTTCCATCGTTGCCAAGCCAGTATGAAAATTTCCATCCAGCAGTCTCCCGAAACTAGTTTAAGTGCACGGGCATTGCGGCAAACTAATTTTTGTGTGGACAATGTCTTGAAATAGCCCAATTGGACAGGAAACCACAGGACTGTGCAACCTTGTGCTGATCACTGAAGTGATGTAACTTCTATCATTCACGGAAACATCTACTTGAATAAATGCAAACTTATTCTATACAATTTTCGTGAAGAGATGGTCAGAAAACTAAGTTTCAGCCAAAAAAAACTAGGTTTTGAACTTGTAGAGACTCAGGAAAGACCTACGTTTAGGTTTCCGGTTTGGATATTGTAATAACACTAATCATCAGCCCTGACACCAACTGATGAAACACACCCAACAGCCGCAAATAAATTCAGGCTGGGTATTTCATCATTTTTATCAATATCTCACTACAACTTAGAAATGATATAACAGAAAATAGTTCCCATTCAAAGTAATACACTGAAATCCTTCTGATGTATCAATATCTTAAAAACACAGCATATTCTGCCTATAAAACTATCTACAATGATAGAAGTCAAATCGACAAACTGTTCAAAATCAGTCACGTTAGTTGAGCAAGGTTTAACGTCCAACCAAACACATTATAGGTCATATCGGGTACGGGTTTTATGGGTCAAAAGACCCAACCAACAGTGTCAAAGCACTGAAGGAAGAGAGGTCCTAAGGACAAGGCTTCAATACCACTAGGTCCACCCCACTGTGCTGACAATAACACAACATATATGCAGTATGAAAATCAGTCACGGTAACGAGCAGTAAATTGCCAAAAAAGTTGTAATACTTCAAACTGGTAGAAGATAATAAGTACAATGTCTTTAGTAAAACATTACCAATATCAGAAACTTCAGCAACCATTACAAATGCTTAATTTTTAAAGCAATTTCAAATTTATTGTAAGTTAAATATTCCTGAAATATTGCTTTTATTTGTGGCGATAAACTTACAGTTAACAGTTGTAACTAGACTGAGGTACTTTATAAGGTCATAAGCAATAAGAGAAGCCAAACAAATGGAAGAGACATATATGTACTTACGATAACCCAAAATAAACAATTACTTGTATGGCCTATTGAACAGCACCAGTTTAATTGACCTTGAGTGGCCTTCAAGGTCATTTCAGCTATTTTTACTGCAAATAAATGCACTAGTCTCCAAATAACTTCACTCCTTCCCCCCCCCCTGCAAAAAAATCCACCTCTTTCACAAATTCTTCTCATACCACCACAGACTCCTCCTTTCCCATCATCTACAAATTCTCAACCGATACCTTTACTTCCAAGATATACCAGTTTTTGTTTTGATCAGATTGTTTCCGTTTCTGGCACACTGCAGTAGATTAAGCTAACTTCTACACTAGCTTTTGAGCACGCCATAAATATTTGATATCGTATTATATACTCTCGACTACACCATTTTTACTGCACAATGCTATGCTAAGCGCGGTATATGCCGTCGTCGTGTGTCTGTCTGTGTGTCTGTCACACTCCAGTATTGTATCAAAACTGCTACACGTGGGATCACACAAATAATGCCGCACGATAGCCCCATGAATCTAGTTTTCTGACGCCAAAGATCATGGCGAAATTCGAACTGGATCATCCCCTATGGGGGCGACAAATGCAAGTAGGGTGGGTTAAAATTGGCCACTTTCGACGGAAAACGCGCTATAACTCGAAAACGGTACAAGATGGATGCATAGTTTCTATTAAAGTTGAATAGGAAGTCGTATATGCTCTATCGAATGGCTATGTTGTTGATGACCTTGGGTGACCCCTAACCCCCAAACCACCCCAATTTTTGCATTTTTCATCGCCTTTCATATCTTCGTAGTGAGTAAACATAGATATTTCATATTTGGTGTACATGTTGATTGTAGCTAGTCCAAGCCAACAGACAACAAACCGTCCCTGAAAGGGGCGTGGTTACGTCACGTGACACATTTTAAATTTTGGATGCCCCATCCATATCTCAGGAATGGCTGAAGCTAGAGCTCTCAAATTTTGTATAAAGGGGGACTATATCAAGTCTTGACAAAGGGATGAAGATGCACCCCTAATAGTGGTGTGTTTTGCTCACGTGACCCATTTTTTGTCTGCACAACTGTGGATTTAGAAAAAATTTCGCCACTGCACGCTGCTAGCTGGGATCAATAAGATCGACGATGGACCACTCTTTGTCTCACCTTCGATGGTCGACGCTAGTGCCGCCATACACTAAGGCATAAGCTCCATCTGTTCGATTTGTCACTGTATTTGTTGCAAAGTTTGTTGTATAGCATATAGACAACAAATCGACCAAGTGGAGTTTGAGCATTATCGTTCAAATATGTGGTAATAACCAACATTTCTCGTCTCTAAAGCAATTTGTTATCGTCCGACGCTCGTTGCCTGGTAACTGAACTCGGTGGGTAGTGCGATATGGTTGTTTTTTGTGTTAACTAGCGTTGCGCGGTCCATTGGCATTAGCAGATATACTTGTCAGGTTTGTTTTGTCACACACACAAGATGCTACTGATGACATTGACCACCGGTACGTGTTGTTAGTAACACACAGATCTCGAATGTCACCATTGCAGTCACGAGAATGCTACAGACTGTCACTGTCAACCGCTGTCGAGCCTGGAATTAACTTACAAGCATTGCGAAATAACATGGAATGTCTGTACACAATAGCTCAACTTCACGTAAATATACACATGATATTCACAATTTAAGATATCACAGTTCAACGTGTCCTAAAGTTAAGGTCTCACAGCAATGCACACTGAAAAATCTCATTCTACTGTACTGCTATTTGCCAGACATTCTTCCGCAGCACTACGACGAGAAAAATAACAATGTACTGATGATGCAAATTTTCGTGGGATCTACGTGAGGAAATATTCACAAACGTTCTCCACTGCATATTTCAGTGCAGCATACTTTTACATATAGGTAACCACTGACGAAGAAGTACAAATGTGAAAAAAAAATATTGAAATTTGTAAACGTCATTTTACCGTAACAGAACGCCTGGCGGAAAGTAATGGCAGCCTACCGCCGGGTGAATGGCTTAAAGACACCTGTGAGCTGACTACCTGTACACGGGATCAGCTCCGGGAACAATGCTCGGAAATGAGAATGGGAAAACTTTACCTTTTATCATTTTACCAAGGCCAAAATTTTATACATGGGACTAATGATAGCAGATATAAACTAGTGAAAATGTGCATCATTACAGTGAAAACAACACAGTCAGCATTAATCTGTGGTGACGTACACATATCGACATACGTATCAGAGAAATGGATGTGGGTCAACTTTGCACCAGCAAAACCAAACCCACTATGTATGTATCCAAGTTGACCTAACCCGACCAACAGCTGTAGTGTTGGTAGCTTCTGCACTACTGATGCCTCTGTGTCCAAGTGGAAAACTGCATTACGCCATCAAAGTCAGTAGTATATTCCACTGTCAGTCACACTGTAAAACAAATATCCAAAATTCTCACCATAAGTCACTGTCCGGTTCATAATAATTGCTGCACTCGTTGTTCACTTGCTGTGCCAATTTTTGGCACAAAACTCAAACCCAACCCAACACACGTGGCTAACGTACACAAAATCAGACCAAACCGACTCGACTTAAACTAACCCAGTCCATCGGTTAACTAAACCCAGGCCCATCTCTGTAACAGATACAACCAAAAATACAAGCCCATGCCAACACAAGCACTACCACACATCTTATGCATTAATCTGTATCTAAATGCCATCTTTGATCGGACAATTTCCGCCATTATTTCTGAACTAATCCAGCTATCCAAACTACCTCAGGAATTTCAGTGCTATTTTCTTGTGCCAAGTCCAATGCCTCAAACAAGTGCCAAAAAAATTCGCTCATATTTTTTAATGCCGATAAGAAAAAACTAAAACAAAGAACTGGCAGAAAAAAACACAGCTCAGTTCCAAAGCTAAACAAACGAGTGACAGATCACAAACTCACAAACAGTGTCTACAGTCTCACGCACATGATGAGCACAATCACACAGAAAGGCACGGCACGATAAAAACCAACGGTGATTCAACGGCCGACGTGTCAGCAAAAAGATTAGCTTGCTCCCCAGTACACCCAGTGAAAAATGCAACCTTAAATAAAGACTGTCAGTCAACAAGACACCAAGTGAAGAACCGTTAGAAGCTGTGTTGACGTTAGAGTTCGTCGTGTTTTCCGAGCTTAGAATGCACAAACTTCTGTAGCGAGTCCAAGTCTCTCTCCTTCTGGTAGTCGTCAAGGCGGGCATTCTTGTGGTACAAGTTCAGTGTCGGATAACGCTGAATCTGTATTGCAGAACACTCTAATAACAGCACAATGTTCACGACAAACACAACTCATAACTGACTCAGCTTAGTGTATTTTATTTATCCATATTTTTCAGTCAACTGGTAAGCAGCTGGTAAATAGAATAGAATAGAATAGATGCTATTTATAGTGGCCTAAGTAAAAAAAACCTCAAGGACCACTATGGCGACGCAGCTAGAAAACAATATCTGGGTATGATTGCCGAAATAAATGAGTTTTCAGTTTTTGACGAAATGTTGTGAGCGATGTAAAGTTATGAATAAGATTACTGTGGAAACCTTTTAGACTCATACTGGTCGATGGTATGGTTTATGGTGTCACCCCGTGTAAACTCATCATCATCATCATCATCATCGTGCAGCTTGTCCAATGGACGTTGCCATTCCCCCAAGCGCCCTTGCATGCCCGTAGATTTTGTGCTTGATGACAGGCAGTTGCCAATCCAATACTGAATGCAGCAATGCTGGATTCAACTGTCTGCAGCCAAGTCAGACGCAGTCGGCCTGATCTGAGGTACCAGTCACTTGGCAAAGGGGCCACACTGGACCTGAGCACTCGGATGTGGTCCATGGATGGATCGGCACATGCGATGTGGCTGAAGAATTTGTCACATACAGAACATAGTAACTAGCCATAAAAAAATGAATACTATATATGAATACTAACCTTGAAGAAATTATAATTACACAACAGCAACAAGCACGGTGGTTTGCCTTTAGCACTTTGATACCACTGGTTGGCTGTCAGCTACAGCATCTGGCCTGTAAAAAATCTGATTGTTGACCTGTTGGTATGGTTCGTCTTTCTGCCTGGAGCGAGGTGCAAATGACCTGCCTACAGTTCAGCTGATGCCAATGCCACCCCATCACATCTCCCGCTACACTGACATCCATAACACCTAGTTTCGTATTCTAATGCAGCCTACCCAGGTCATCCTGGAACGAAAACAGGCCATTAAACGAGTGTCTATCGGCTAAGTAAGTAAAATACACAATAATAACCGGGAGATTAGCGTACGTTTTGTTTGCGGCACACACTGCTGTACAACGAGCAGTCCACCTCGGCAATCACCATGTCTTCATTGTCCCTAAAACTCTCCGCCAACTGCCGCCATGTTGGCGCCAGCTTCTCACTATGAACACACCTACATACAACGACCACACCTGTCAGCGACAACGCTATCAATCACAACTGCAAAATGATAGCACACTTCGCCTCGAGTGCCACATTCTGATGAACTCGACCAAGCACTGTAGTTATCTGACGTCCACTTGGAGAACTTCTTCAAAACATAACGTCGTGCTGGATTCGGGCCCGCTGTCTCCATGGTGTAAAAGACATCATCCACAAAACCGAAAATCATAATGTATCACTATGCCGTCGGAGGAGGACCAAGCCAAATCCACAGGCAACATGCATAAAAATTTGATAAAGTTCAGCCGTGTGGTTTTCAAGTTATATGAGCAGATAAACAGTAACAAGCCATGCATGAAACTCAAGACTAAATCCATCAAACGGATCATCAGTAAATCATCGTCAGAATCTGAACATTACCACGGTTGGAAAAACTTGACAAATGTGTAACGCTGGTCAGCGACTGCAGCGGCAAAGTTGTCTGCATTCAACGTGACGACAGATGACTGCACCGACACACAACAAACACATCACTATATTTCTTACTCAACGAGTAAATCAGCTAATCAATAAATACTTTATAATTAAAAATGCACTATACAACAAACAAAACTAGCGCAAGAACTTAATAAAGAAACATGATCTTCTGCAACTCTGGGGTCCAGTCTAACACTAGCATTCCTGCAGTATGTCGAGCCTAAGACCTTCAGAAGTATGGATTCTCCAAAGTGCCACTTGGCCGCCAGTCATGTATTACATTATCCCTCAGTTGTCATAAATTAACTGTCTAATATAAATGATATAATAAAATACGTGCATGACTAATTTAATGGTCATTTCTCTCATCAAATCACATCTGATGCACATCACATACTGCATTAGCAGTAGTATTTTTATGTATTCTGTATCTGCATTGTGTGTAACTAATCTAGCCTTATGGCTACAAGAGACCAATATGGCTACAAGTGACAACATCAAAAAAACCTGACAAAAAATCTTTTAAAATATATATTCTTTAAAACACTGCTGCTACTGCAAAGTGAATTTATTTACTGAAGCTGGGACTGCTCCCACAAAACTTAACTCTTGTGGACAACTGAAGCAATTACGTATCGGCCAAATGCCGTTCAAACAGCGATGAAGCACCAACAAATATAACAAGAGAGTCTAGCACTAGCTAGTATGGCGCAAGATGATCCGCCCGCAAGCAGCACGGCAGCCGCAATGCGCGGTAAAGTGGGATTGGAATTTGAAACCTAAATTAGCTATAATGTGCCAATGCACTTCCGTCACAGACGGACAGACAGACGGACACTGGCATCATAGCATAAGTGCGAGATGACGTTACCTGTTCAGTGTCATCAGCGTCGGGTTCATCTAGCAGCTTGTGAGTTGTGTATTCCACGTAACCAACGAGGGAGTCCAGCGTGCGACTGCCACCAAATGTATTCACCTTTCACACAGTAGTACAGTGCAAATGCAGCACAGCATAGTCAATTTTTGCAAGGTACAGTAACTACACAAATGATTGTTGCTAACTTACAAAAGCTACATTTCTACCAGGTAGTATTGATATCGATCAAAATTTGACAAAGTTATTGCAATTTGCAAAAGCTACAGGTTTCACTTTTTATCCAGACACAGTAACACAATGCCCACAAAAGTTTCCAAACAGTCCAATGCATTTGCTTAGTGTACTAGACATGAACATCGAATTGAAGCTGTTTAATTTTCGTTCCAGAACCAACATTTCTTATATTATTCTAATCTAATGTTTTGAACTTTCTGACATGAAGGTGATTAAGTCAGATACTGTGGTTCCAGCATGCCAACAGCTGATCAATACAGTGACTTACCAATCAGCATCTGTCAGCGTTCGGCTTGCCTCGGACACTTAACTATCACAGCTAAACTCCACTGTAGCTTTTGTTAAAATTATCACAAAGCAAAATTTCTTATAAAAATTAAAGAACAATCAGCCCAAATTAACAAAGATGGGTAGAAAAACATGTAAATAAAACATCCACATACAGAAAAAAAATTAATCAGATGTGTGCTAACATATATGGGTGGTGCCATCTGATGAAAGTTACGGAGGTGACTGCAGGCCTGGCGGGATTAATGGCACCCAACTGCCGGGTGGATGGCTTAAAGTCACCTTCAGACTGACTGCCTGTACAACGGGATCCACTCCGGGCCCAATGCTCGGTAACGAGTATGGGAAAACTTTACCTTTTACTTGGCAGCTGTTAAACCAATTCACTGCACAGAGACAAAACACTACATCAACATCAGTGTGATCAGCAGAGACTGCTACCTCAACGCCATCGCGAAACGAGCGGATTGTTGGGTAGGCGAGAATCTCTTGCTCCAAACAGAGCTTCTTCAGTTGTGAACAATCCACCTAGTCACACAATACTTGCTATCATACTGGCAGCCTAGACACGTAATGCTCACATCGTTACTGTAGTAAATATGCAATCAGTAGACATGAATGGCAGTCAGACATGTGGCCCACTGGGGCTTGGTTCTCATTGAGAAATCATCAGTTGCTGATGGACAGACTGTCCTGACAACTGCCTTCATTGATGCAGAATCAACACGCAATTCTACACTCACAGGAACGGCAACATTCATCACTGGACAAGCCACACGACGATGACGGGCACAATGGATGATCAAACTGGTCAACGAACCATGTCACGTGGATGTGCGTCAGTGACATACAGTACCAGTTACAGCTCACCTCAGCCTCGTCTCCTCCTCCTTCCATCACTTCAACTTCCTCTGTTGAATCTCCTCTCTCCCTCTCTCTTTCTCTCCCGGTTAAATCCTATCATTTCTACAAATCTTTCCCATCACAGACTTTTTCACCTCCCTCAGTACTGACTCCACGGATTCTTGACTGTTACCGTCACTTCTGAGATAGATCAATCTTTTTCTTTTAAAAATTTCTTTTCGGTTACTTTTTTCAATTTCTGGCACAATGCACGAAATTACGCCGACTTCTACGTGGAGTTCTAAGTGCACTATAAATATTTAGTATCGTATCGTATCAGTTACAAAAAAATGACCGCAAAGTACCTTAGCAAAGTTAGCATTATGACGAGGTGATGACTGTGCTAGCTGACTCCAGACTGGCTTCAGAGCCTGACAATGTGGACACCATGGAGCAAAGAACAGCACAAAGTTAATAGTGTCCGTCGCACCGGTGAAAGTCTCAAAGCTCTCTTCAGTATCCAGCAGAATAACATGTTCATCGTCATCGTCCTTGGTACCGCACAAAAACACAGCACTACACCATCACAACAGCTAATCAACAATTAACAAGAGGGCCTAGCAGTGGCTAGCATAGCACGTGATGATCCCTCCACTCTTCCCAGTGATGATCCCTTCCCTCGCACCCGCATGCACCGCGACTGCAATGCGCGGTAAATTGGGATCGGAATTTGAAACTTAAATTAGCTATAAAGCGCCAACGCACTTCCGTCACAGATGGCTAGACGGACAGACGGACACTGACATTGTAGCATAAGCGTGAGATGTATATATTACATCTCGCGCTAAAACACTTTCACTATATGGGGAGTAACTGACTGTGCAGAAAATCTTTGCCTTGGTACAGGTTTCACAGACATGGATTAGTACGGCAAACAAAGATAAACACAAACATTAATATGTAGTTACTGTCACGATATTTAACAGCCACTATGCCATTTTTAAGCGAACCACGGTTAACCAGTTTCTTTTTTATTACCAGCAGTATTAGTGGAAAACTTTTGGTGTAGTCAGAGGAGATTAGCAGTATGGTAGTTGTTCTTTCCTCGGGATCCACCAGAGGGTGAGGTCAGTTAGTGCATGTTTCGTTCACTGCTTTGTTACTGTTCACTGGATGACAGAAAGGTCATACATGCTGCCACCTATTTTTAACGATTTTCTTCTAGAAAAATTAACAAAGAACTTCCTCCGTACTGGCCAAGAGATCTGCTGGGAAGAGCACCTTTCAAACTACTTATTTTCTGTTGAGTTGTGACAAAAACCTTAACTCAATCAATCATGTGTGGACTTGCCTACGTTCGCTGTAAAAGTGCCACTAAAATGGAAGTTGTAGTAGATGTTTTCTTATTGTAAGCCAATGACTCACTAAACAAACTTCATCCTTTCATCATTCACTCATTCACTTCCAACAGACATGACATCAACGATCCTTTCACATAAGGACAACAACAAGAAAACTTCTTTTTATTAATATAAACATATATATAATAATAATATGAAACTTTATAATGTGCACACAGTCAAGCACTAAGCCTGAATCGAAGGCACATATGCATATTCAGAAGCACTGACACGAGGTGTTGAAACAAACCTCAGTTACTGCTTCATCTTCGGAGCTCACAGTTTCACTCTTTGACGGCTCCATTTCCTCCGACTTTTTCTTGTCCGCCTCCTGCAGCTTCTTCTGCCATCAGACATTGCCGCAATACAAACTGGTGTGATTAGTAAACTCGTTATACAGATGTACATCAGTTTCACAGCATGCGTAATGTATATGGATCGGTAACGTGTGTCATGCATGATAATAATGTGACTCTCTTGGGCGATTTAAGCGGTGTCTGAAGACTTTTCTCTTTGGGTCGTGGAACTACGGCGCTTTGTGACTTTTTGTAAAATAGCGCCGTATATAAATAGTCTTACTTACTTACTTACT
>Ga0209782_1001088_pt1 | contig 13596 bp, 7 predicted proteins | sample WorMetmaBAHAMAS1_FD_187390 | JGI IMG/M metagenome (GOLD analysis project Ga0209782, IMG submission 187390) | Marine gutless worms symbiont microbial communities from Max Planck institute for Marine Microbiology, Germany - Inanidrilus... | ecosystem: Host-associated > Annelida > Digestive system >... | reverse complement strand
AGTAGGATTATTATCACATGGAGGTGAAATAACAGACTTTTAGAAACACTGGTACTGAAAGGTTGGGAGTACCATTCTTTTGTTTATGTTTAATTTCACCAATAACTTTGCACTATCTTGTACCAGCACACCTGTGTGCAGTGTTTTATTATTTGAATACGATGCAGGTGCATGTAGAAGATGAAGTTGAGAGATGTTATTCATATTTTGCAGAACTGCTTCAATTTGATTGCGAGTAAGACTGTTTAAGTTAGTTTTATTTATGATATGACTTTTGCATTAGATTGTGCATATACAGTATATTTATAAATAACTGTTAACATACTATTGTTAACATACTAGTGTTTTGTCATGTTCTCATGTACCCGCCCTGCCATAGAGGAGCATGAAGCAATGCTGCAATTTATCCATCTATCTGTTTGTCCTGTTCGGTAGATGGCAGTGGTGGTATGTGCTCGTCGTCGCCACTTCAAATACTTTTGATAGAGGGCAGCATGGTTGGTGGTGCCCACGTCCAAATGCTGTCAGCTGGAGGGAGCATATCACTTTGCCGCATGATGCTTTGTTAAATACTGATTACATTTGTGACTGTAAGGGGCAGAATAATGTGCATTAACGTTAAGCCTATTTTATTATCAATACATAGTCACAGAGCATTTTGCTGCAGTTACGTGTTGTGTTTGTATATTAGCATCATTGCTCTGTTTGCAGTCTGTGACATTTTATACAGCTTGTTGGCTGCTGAGCCAACTCAACTCTGTGTTTCAAGCATCTTTACAGTGTCTGTCAAAACACTAAAGTTAATTGATTAATATCACACTCAACACAAAATAGGTTATTTTGGAGACATTCTTCCTTGCCAGTCTATTGGTTAGTACTGAGGCAGTATAATGTACTACTGTACTACTGGTCACTGATGCATTTTTGCAATGAAGTCAGTTATTACTACTACCACTACTACTACTACTACTATTACCGTTTTAATGGCCATTTTGCAGGATAACCTGTATTGGCCAGCATTCCCAGTTAAGAACTGTCAGTTTTGTTGGATTAACTTAAAAAAAATTTATTAAACATTTCCCTGATCCCTCAGTTTCACGAAAATCAACCCAAAATGTTTAGTTATCTTGCTTACAGCTGACGAATGGGGATGAACATAAAATAATAGCAGTGCTGCCAAAAGTAGCAGTGGTAATATTAAACAGCATGTATTTACTGAGTATTATTGATGTTTGTTTGAATAACAGTGGACCTGTACTGCGAACAGAACGACACAAATCGTATCTGTTAAGAGGACTTCAAAATCTTCCGGAGTCATATGAGGTATTGGAGTGCTGTTAGCCAGTAGGTGACAATGGCACCATTCTTTGTTATCTGTGCAGTAACTTTTTTTGCATGAATTCTGTTATCACCAAAATGTACTTAAGCACTAGTTTGTGCATCCTGTCTATACAAGAGGGCCTAGCACGAGATTTTGTTTAGATTATCCCTCCCCGCGACCACAATGCACGGTAAATTTGGATCGGAAACCTAAATATGCGCTAGTGCACTTCTGTTACAGACATACGGACAGACAGACAGACAGACACTGACATCATGGCATAAGCGCGAGATGTATATATTACATCTCGCGCTAGAAAGGAGGTGTGATAGCCTTGGTATTTTAAACTGTGTATATACCAGAGTCACCAGTATTTATTTTTAAATGCTGTTTTTATTTACCTTTAGTTTGTCCGGTATACTGGTGTTGTAGGTTGGATGTATAAAATAAAAAGTGAATATTTACTTCTGTAACTCTTATACATAACCAATGCATGAATCTATGGTAAAATGGGCATTTTTATTTAGAATAACTTGTCCATCAGCTCCACAGTACATAAACTATGGTAATGTGACACCTCATAAGATGGTATGTTGGTCTGTTTATTTTATATTGCTGGTCCACTGACATGCAGTTCTCTTACCTCCACTCATTCATCACAAACCCTGGATTTTTTCAAAAGCGTCTCAAAAGCCTATTCATTGTGATTTGCTTTTAATGACCTCTAGCGGCTTGTCCAATACGTATTGAGTTGTTTACATGTAAATAATTACAACACTTTTTCTAAATCTGTTTACCTACTTATTAGTGTACATAGAGGCCGTTGTTTGCAGTCATTGGATGCCAGTCGCCCATGGCTGTGTTATTGGATACTTCATGGACTTGAGCTGCTTGGAGTTCCTGTCAGTGACAGCCTCAACAGCAGGTAACTGATGTTGCAGAGCTGTAACTGCTACTACCCATGTCCACAGGTGGCAGATAGTGGGACGGCCTCTAGATATAGAAGTTAGCTGCAAAATAAGCAGGGTTTTTCCTGATGAATAAGCATTTGCGGACCATCGGTGATGGCTATACCAGGATGAGGATGTGGCATCTGGTGGCTCAGGCTGCTAGCATGAAAGAATCCTCACTTGCCCATGACATAGTCGTGACGTGGTGAGTGTAGGCCGCCATTGAATAAGTGTACCTGGTAGGCGTGTTAGGGTGCCTCAAGGGCAATTTCAGGCTACTATTTGGTTTTCAGCCACTCAACTTGTCCGGGTTTGCCTGGCGAGCTACCGGGGACATCTCACCTGTAGTGTTTTTTATGAGCCTTCTGCACAGAGGTTACTCGTGAAAACGGCATCATCCATTCAAGAACAAGCCACGCAATGATGATGATGAACTGATGTTGGCATAATTGTAAATAATTGCTGTTAGAAGATGTATACTTTTTTCTAAAACATTCGTCAACTTTCTTTTGCTTACTTGTTTGGCTTTCACAGCACGTGATCAAACAGACATTGCTGTGACATTGGAAGCTTCTTACTGGCTCTTGTTATTGTCTCAGTAGTTGGAGTGATTGTACCTCGGCAACCTATGAATCGTAGTTGTCTTCAGTATTAGGCATCTCGCCAAAAATACTGCCGTTATGCAGAAAGCTCTTGCCTTACCGATGAAATGTCAGTCCTTGCATTGGCACGATGATGAAATGTTTTTTTATACATACTTGATTGTAGGGTGGTGGAATTTCTCCATCGATGTCATCATCCAGATGGCGGATATGGAGGTATGGTTTTGATTATGAATCATCTTTGTGCAAAATATTCTATGAAAAATATGCTAGTAAAAGCTACTATCATTGGCCTCAACTATTGCCATTTTTATTTATTACATGCTGATACTCATTGTAGCATTGCATGGAGGGTGGAAGGCTGACTCAGTCTAATCATTGTGTTAAGGGTGTAGCTGTATAAATGCGGTACTCTGTCATCGGACACAACTGCCTTCGATGACACTTGAGTGTGTAATGTCGTTCACTGCAATCAGGCATGTTACCACTACACCATTGCGACCTGCACATTTATCATTGTCAGTTTCTGTCACCGTTAATCTGACTGACGTGTGGATCGATATGCTGGAATTGAAGACCACCAGAAAGGATGCAGTAGCCCATGCCATGTGCCAGGAGTGTGGTAGTAGTAGGAGAAAGGATGAGGAGAACTGCTGTTGAATGGAGGTGGTTGTTGTATGCATTGACAGGTGGTCCTCATCAGCTACCTCACCTGGCGCCAACATACGCTGCTATATGTGCACTTTGCATAATTGGCACCGAGTTGGCATTCGAGTCAATCGACAGGTTCGTGCATAGCAGTTTTTTTTTTGCATTTTTCAAAATATGTAAATTAATATTTTTCCACCGGTGTAGCATAGTGGAGTGAGGTGGATGTTTTTGACCAAATCTCTTTCTTTCTTTTTGGGTGGATGGATGTGTTTACTTGTTTGTTTGACAATAAATGATAACTTCTGAACAATTAAACGTAGGATTAAATTAGATGGGTAGGTGGTGCAGTGTATAAAAATTTCGGCCAAGTTCGAATTTCAGGATCATACACCCCATTTTCGGGGGTCCCCACCCTCATAATGTGGCAAATCAATCAATTTCACAAAACAGACAAATGGGCGTGGTATGGGTGGGCATGGCACAGAACGGAAAAAAATAAATAAACAGTTGCAGACTACACCAGTCGAAAATAAGTGCACACAGTCTTTCTAGTTATTTATGTGGTGTTTGTGTAAGTATGAATTTTTGTAAAGATTATTCTGAAAATTATTTGAATTTGTATGTCACACTAAGACCATATTTTACAAAGAAACCAGAAAGTAGCAATTTTCTGCATGCAGTTTAGTGACTTCTGGCTGTTCTAATCAGCATCTGATAGTATGCATATCTTTCCGGAATTTTGCAGACTTGCCACTGTGTAACCTAAAATTAATTTATTGAATTTTGAATGACTTGGTTTGCAGCATTGTCACTCTGCAGTAGGTGAGCTGCTGTTTCCGTCAGTTGCAGTTTAGGATTTTAAAACATGTAGCAGCCATTATGTGGTTATTGGTTATGTATCTTAATTAGTCAAGCATCTGATTTGACGTATGTCTGACTCAAGATCTCTTCATTTTCATAAATTTACCTTACCTTTTATGTTTATTGTGTTGTTCATTTTCAACTGTAATTTTCAACTGTTGTATCCTCAGACTAAATATACTGTAGAAATGTTGCAACATATAACTTTGTATGATATTTAATCATTTATTCTAGTTGCTGTATGAAATTAACAGAAATAGTACATTCACTACAGCTTAGGGGTGAAGGTTTGACCCATTTTTGATTGTTTAGTTGTTAGTAGAATTATTCAAAATAGAAAGATTATGGACCAGAAAATAGATGATTAAATTTTAGAAGTCCCATAGAACATGCTGGGTTATGATTTTTAGCGTGAGATGTAATATATACATGTTACGATGTCAGTGTCTGTCTGTCTGTCTGTGACGGAAGTGCTTGGCGCATTATAGCTAATTCACCGCGCATTGTCATCATGGGGAGGGGTCATCTTAACAAAAACATCTCGCGCTATGCTAGGCTGCTAGCCACTGCTAGGCCCTCTTGTCTTTACTTACAGGCACACACTCTGATTACCACACCAGGACTGTCACTGATTAATCAATTAATCTGCTATTAATATACTAATTTTTCCACAATGAAACTATTTTAGTCATCAGCTAAAATATTCATATGACATCCCTACTGTTTGTTTTCTGTCTGTTTGTCTTATATCCAAAAACAGTATGTCTTTGGAGCTGTGATTACCATAGAACACTATTACAAGAAACTCTGTGCTGGAAGAGCGACTTGCAGTCAGCTGTACGACAAAAATGCATCGCTATTTTCTTAAAAACCAAGCATCATATTGGTCAACTTTAGTTGATAATTAATTGACCAAAATTCCACGTTTAATCTGCTGAAAATGTTTTAGTGGTATGACAGACCTACACCATGCCAATGTCACGTGTCAGAGGTATGCTCTCGAATGAGTGCCATCTGGTTTGATAGTACAGCTGGTTTTATGAGTAATCAAATGAAGGCTGTGTTTTCCATGTGACTGTTTTTTTTATTTGATCTATGTTGTTACTCTTTGTTACATTGGATGGTGAATGTTTATATATGCAGGAAATTACTCCATTCATTCTTGATGAATATGCGGCTTCATGATGGATCATTTTGTATGCATGAAGGAGGTGAATGTGACATCAGGTTAATAATCTACCTCCACCAATAGTATATTATTACACCTTTTTGGTAGAAAATTTATTTGTGCAAAATGCTTATGTCTGTGTCATCTGTTTATGCCAGTATGCCACTAGAAATTTGAGAATGTCTTAAGTTGGTTCATGGTTTTTATACATTTTCACATAAGAAAACAATAACTCCTGCCATTTTTACATTTATTGTTGATGGTAATTGTTACTGTTTACATATTTCCACATATAGCGTGTTAATGTTCGGTGTTTTATCTTACGGTGACTTGCAGAAGTGTGGTGGTTAAATGTAAGCGAAATGGTTTGTTTACAGGGGTGCATACTGTGCTATAACCGTGGCTCGGTTGACTGGCATAGCAACGGCAGAGATGTTTGATGGTACGGCTGAATGGATAGTCCGGTGTGTTGTTGCGTTTAATTACTACCGTCCTTTTCTTACAGAGAATGTTGGCTGTGCTAATAGCTGCAGTGATGCACCGCTCACATTTATTTTCAGCGTTCTTAGCTGTATGTTACAATGTTCACTAGACAGTGTTTAGTACAGTGCATACCTCTGCCATAGTCTACTAACCGTTACCCTTACTTTCCAAAATTTATTGAACTCTCTTCCCAAATTTCATTAATTTTCGTCCATAATTTTTTTCAGTTATTGTTTGCAAACAAACAGATAGGCAGAGACGACCCTAAAAACTGTGACAAAGGTAAGAAAGGCAGGATAGTGTACAATATATCGAATGTACATAATATAGGCATATGACTTGCTTTCACTTGTAATAAGGCATATGTGCATGCTAGGCTTTTTGCTACTGTGGAGTAGAGATGAAGATTCAGCACACTTGGTATATGAGGTGGGACCTTAACAACTTATAGTAGGTACTGGGCAACTCGATAACGTTGAAAGACTCTCGCAAAATTGTAGCAAAGATGCAGTTGGACAGATTCTGTTTTCTTGCCAGTCTGTCACTTCATTATGCAGCATATTCTGTGTAAATAGGACTGAAAGACATACAGTTGTACATGGCAGTATGAAGTAAAGTAATTAAAGTAAATGGAGTATTAGCAAATGTGTTCCACCACTATGGGAACTCACGTGCCATGTGGGATTACACAATGTTACCTGCCACCTGGCAGAGGTGACATTCCCGCCTTTACCCCAGCCAGTTGAGGCTGGTACTCGATTTAGCAACCCAATCAGCATGTATTATGCATTCATTGTTTCAACTGTTGATTATATGTTTATATATATAATACTAAGAGATGAGTCCATTTGTACATCTTAGTCTTATGCTCCTTTTGAGCCCATGGCTTTGATAAAGTTTTTAGCGCGAGATGTAATATATACATCTCGTGTGAGATGTAATATATACATCTCGTGCTTATCTTATGATGCCAGTGTCCGTCTGTCTGTCCGTCTGTCTGTGACGTTTGTGCATTGTGGTCACAGGGTGCAATGGATCCCGGATATCTTTGCATGCTTGGATAGATGGATGTCTTTGCTACTTACTGATAACGCCTCACCAGGATCGTCGGATGGTATGATGCCGGAATTTCCAGTGGAAGAGGGGGGGTATGGAAAAATTGGTGATTGTAGCGATATCACTTATTTTACTTATTTTTTATCGATGGACCGTAAACACGTGACGGTTTGTTTTGTTTATATAAAAATATTTTAGTAATCTTGGTAGAAAATGCATTATGTCTGAAGACAGTACGACTAATTACCACATCGGCCAAAAATGGCGCCACATATACTGCGTAACGGCCGACGTATAAAACGTGTAACAGAATTTGCGTAACTGACGTGCGTAATGACGGTATAAAGTGCGTAACTTATAAAATGCGTAACGCTAACTGCGTAACGGCTGGTAATTAGTCATACCCATCTGAAGAATGGTTTGTGATAGAGCTTCCATCATCTCACGCTATCCTAGCCACTGCTAGGCCCTCTTGTCTTCCAGTTATGAGGAGAACAATCTCAGCCCATATTTTGCGGGAGTTGGTATTATTTATTGTCAGTAGTTTTTGCGATGTATTTGTATCTTGTTCACACCTTTATTTTGTTGGAATTAATTGAACTTTTCTTTTAGTAATGTGTGAAGTTCGAATGACCATGTGTGTTTGCGTGTTACATTTAGGTGTCAGACATATGAGGGTGGATTTGCTGGCGGTCCAGGAATGGAAGCTCATGGTGGATACTCGTTCTGTGGTATAGCAGCTCTTGTCATGTTGGGCAAGCCACACTTATGTGATCTGCCTGCATTGTTGGTCAGTTATTAAATTAGTCATTATTTTTGCTCTGGCAGTCAAGTACAATTTTATCATATTCTAACTAGAATACCTAGTGGTATATGATCACGCCTCTATGGGCTCTTAACACAATAAAAAATTTTTGCTCCTCGAAAAAGTGGACCAAAGTTTACCAAAATTTTTTAGGGGATGCTACCCCCAAAGACCTCCCATCGTGCCAAATTTCATCGAGATCGGTCAAACCAGCTTGGAGAAAAGCATTAAAAAGTGTTACCTTTTCGGTCCTTCCCGACATTTTTTTGTCACGGATGGACAGAAACGTGACTACTTGAGTCGCGCCTCACAGCGTGCGAGAGGTGCGAATAAAAACCAGTGATGGATGCAGCCTACTCGTCGGCAGCAGACTTGACTACTGTGTACAACAGTGTACTATATAAATGTCGCAAGCTAACATAAACACGCTACACCCTGTGCAGAATGCCGTGGCACAGGCTGTTGCACGGGAACCTTGGACTGTTAGTTCAACAGACCTTCGTCGCAATTTGCACTGGTTGCCTGTTAGCCACTGTGTTACTTTTAAACTCTGCTTAATTGCCTGGAAAACACTTCACACTGCTCAACCTTTTTACTTATCTGAACTAATTACCCACTACCTTCCCCCCAGATCCTTGCATTCTTCCAATACAAATCTTCTGGCCAGACGTCCGGCGTCACTACTGATTTTTTCTCTCGAGCATTTTCTGTTTCCGCACCATCAACTTGGAACTCACTGCCTGTACGTATCCGTTCTCTTGACAAGTTATCAACCTTCGAACATCAACTGAAGTCCCACCTATTCCAGTCTGCTTTTGCCGTCTAGTCGCACTGTGCCAACACCTCAGATTCATTTTACGATTTTGGCACTAGATAAATTTGTATGTACAGTCACGGGATGTCTTTGTTTATCAAAAACTGCACCTCTGTTATTTTTGCAACACCTTTGTCAATCAATTTTTCATCATTATTGATTGTAATTGGATGAAATGTAGCTTAGTAAAGTTGCAACACAATTATACATAGACTGATGTATGATGATGGTTGGTCGTACAGTTGGTCATAAGGAGTAAGTTTATTGATACATACAGCTATGTTATGCAAAATAATGTATGTTTCCTGCCGTAATTTATCGCTAAATAACATTATATTTCCATCCGTGCTTTATTTCTGTTGGCTGAGTGTGAAACAAAAAGAATACTCTGGTCCGTAAAACATGCTCTAGTTATAGAAGTTTTCTGAGACTTGGCCCAACTATAGTACTTCCCTGGGAAGAAGGCTAGTTCAACCGAAACTGAAGAATGACTGTAGATGTGTTGTTGCTGTTGCAATTGTGTCATTAGCGATGGACAACGGCACGGCAGATGTCGTTCGAAGGTGGTTTTCAAGGACGGACAAATAAACTGGTTGATGGCTGCTACTCGTTCTGGCAAGCTGGTGCATTGCCTGTTATTCACAGTCTCCTGGCGAAAGAAGGTCTGTATTTGTCATGTTTGCAGTGAAGTCGGCCATTTACAGTTACAGTAAACTCTTAAATGTTTTTATATTTTATTTACCTGCAGTATACTTCTGACGGCACACTGTACTTTGCACTGACTTAACTACGTAGTTTGTCGAAGCTGCAGAAACTACCCGGAGAGCGAATGTCGTGATATACGGCATCCATTGACGTCAGTACGACACCCACGGAATGACAGTAAGAGGTGGTCGTCTCTTACGCGCAGATCGACGATGCGAAAATGGTTGTGGTGGCACATTATTGAATGTCTGAAGTTGCAGAATGCTGAGAACAGATTGTCAGATATACTTATTAATTGCAAGATTCGTTTAATATCTGGCGGAGTGAGTAGTGTTGACATTGTTTGTGTTGTTTGCAGGAGATCGAGCACTGAGTAGAGATAAGTGGATGTTTCACCAAGGTTGCTACTTGTACTCATACATCTGATCAACATCTACACTGTGTCCCAATAAAAACTGCACCTCTATTATTTTTGCAACAACTTTGTCGATCAATTTTTCATCAATATTGATTGTAATTGGATGAAATGTAGCTTAGTAAAGTTGCGACACAATTATACATAGACTGCTTGTCCAATCTGTTATTAGTGTAATTACTGTACCGTGCAAAAATAGACCATGCAGTATTGCATTTCCAGCACTACTTTAATGCTAAACACAACGACATCGTAGCAGACGTGTATATGCTGGCCACCTGCTATTGATGTCATCAAACTCCACGGTCACCATGGTCACTTTCTGTGGTGTAAACAACAATAAAGCATGGTTGAAACTATGGAAAAAAATTTTTTAAAATTTTGCAGGAAGAAAAGGGAACGGGGCAAAAAATTTTTGATCAGAAACTGGTCTGTTGTCTTTGAAGTAAATACTTGTTGCATAAGATCGATTAAATCAAAGCAGTCTTGGGAAGTTTATATCTTTAGTGGTTTATTTTTAATGCTAATAAAATTGACATTCTCGCACATTTCTGTAAAGTGATATATTAGTTCTGCTTAGTTTGTTTCAGAATTTATGTGCCCAAAGTTTAAACCAATCCGACAGGTCTTTGTTGAATTATAGCAATTTATGTTGTCGTCCAGGTTTTATCGGGACATGGTGTAATTATGGCTCATAAGATACATTTTGTTATGCATACAACATATCTGTTGAACCTTGTTTAGCCAGTTTCCCAAGAAAGTAAGGAGCAGTAGATGCTGCTTTACTTTACCACCTTACCTAACTATTGCTTTTGTACTACCTCCTGGTGAAATGGAAAACCTGTCAATTGCATCATTTCACTTAATCACTGTAGGATGTTTAAGGCAAGAGACACTCAAAACTAGTCAGGACCAAGGAAGGGAACATAGCTACATCACATCACACTCAGTGGTAAGGTAAAGATAAAGGTAAAGCAGTGCAGTGGTTTATGCTAGAAGCACCCGCAATGCTACAGGAGCCTGCATGCCATATGGGATCACACAGTTACCGTCCACCCGGCTGAGCGCAGAGGCAGCATCTCCCGCCCTTACCCCGGCCATAACTGGCTGGTACCGTACTTTATTTATACACCAAAAAGGATGAAAGGCTGAGTAGACCTGAGCCGACACAGGTAAGCGACTTGCCCAGAGTCGCTACAGAAGTGCCGGCTATAACAGGTGTCAGCTGGTTAACCTGGCCTTCTGCCTAACTAGGCACAGTAGATGTGAACAACTTGCCCACAGTTGTTGCACAGTGACCGGCTCCAGCGGGGTTGGGATTCGAACCTGTGTCTTTCAAACACAAGTTGAACGCGCTGTCCACTTGGCCAACCATACTAATGTTTACCAAGTGTCACAGTATCAACTGCTAAGTTTAACACATTTTTAAATTCCATACTTTCTCACTGTGAAAGTTATCAAAATTGATTAGATCCCTATGTTATATCGAGACAAAGAGATGTCATTTTTTGAGACACAATGTAGTTATTTATGTGTACATGTCTCATAGAGACCAGTTGTTGTTTACTGTGTGATGTCAGACGCTCTGCAAGAGTATGTGCTAATCTGCTGTCAACATCCAAGTGGTGGCCTTATAGACAAGCCTGGCAAGTTAGTAGTCGCGTGTGTTCTTTGCTTGTTTACTGGCCAGTTGCATGAATACTAAAGTTCAACGCGGTGTGATGTTTCACTGATCTTACATACTGCAGGCACTTTATTGGGCCCATTCTGTGGGGCCATAGCGGTCCCCTCTGTCACGCGTTGTCGTTGGCATTGTCGTTGTGGAAATTGATTTTACATTGCCATTCACCAGGTGTCGCTACTGTCGCATGCCGCCTGCGCTATAGGTATAGCTGGCTTCGGCTCATCTTGTTAGTGGTGTCGACAGTAGCGACACCTGGTGAATGGCAATGTAAAATTAGAACAGATGGCGTGCGGCGGCTCGCAGTGGCGAATGGGCCCAACATTTTTCAAATGCTTCTTGTTAAGTTATTGCCAGTCCAGTTTAGCATTCAATGTGGATCAGTTGTCCTGGAGTGTGTGTATGTGTGTTATACGTCTATGTGTCTGCACAACGGCTTTTGAACGGAATGACCTTTAAGGTAGATATTTGTCATGCTGGTTCATGTAGACCCCACGTAGATCGTGTTCCAAGGTTGAGATTATAATATGTCAGAGTTCAAGGTTACAAGGTGAATGGGGCTAAGTATGCACATTATCTGTTGATGTATACATCATGAATCACCGGAGGGCAGCACCAAATGTACAAACAACACACAATTTTGAAATGCCTGTTACTTGTTGGTTGCTGGTTGAGTTCTTTGCACTAAAGTAGTCAGTGGTCAGTGTGACCTCAAATGATGCTTTTTATTGCTTATATCTTTATTCAGTACCGTAATAAACGGCTGTAGAATAAATTTCACATTCGCGTTTCAAGTTTTCTGGCATTTGTTCTCTTTAAATTGTTTATTGTATTTACGATAGCGGCGTAGTGTGAAGTGTGGTGTTTGTGATTTGTGTTTCAGAACAAGAGATTACTATCATACCTGTTACTGTCTCAGTGGCTTATCTGTGGCCCAACACTTTGCTGATGGCAAGTACAGCTGCACGCGTGTTGTTGGCAACAAAGATCTCAATGAAGTGGTCAGTATAATTTTTAGGCTGTTTCACTATGCAGCGCAAACGGCTCGTTCTTACCGGTCGAGTTTCATGTTTGTTCTGTCGGTGGGTCAGTCTGTTGGTAACTAACGAGCGTGTATTGTGGAAAAATGGCTGCCTTGATTACCATTTAGTGTGGTGGGTCACGTACGCCAAAGGAACCAGGTATTAGATGGGGGTCAAGATCCCCCAGACACCACATGCAAATGGCAATTTTTTTGTTTTTTTTTGGGGGGGGGTATAGGGGACACAGTGTAACATACAGGGAGAAGGGAGAATGTAGCATCGCATTGGCCAAGCTGTCATTTGGAATGGTGAGGGGGTGGATCCAAGGAATTGTGTACTAGGTTGGCACACTGGCACCATCCGTCAAACATGGTTGAACTAGAAATGCGTGGCAAAGCCTAGCGTATAGCCCGCTCGATGCTGTAGTGTCGCCCCATAGCAAATACTAATGAAACACACATACTTATTGATTACCGTCTTGCCTAGCACGCCCGCCTTGTGGTATCGTCGACATACTTGTGCAAGATGGGGCCGATGTATCTTGCATGTAGCAGTATACATGTAGAAGTTACATACATGTAGGTGAGCTTTGTGAGTTTTGTTGAAGTTGTGCTTGTGTGTGTATATGTGCATACATGCAGAAACCTTGTCATCCTCTGTTTAACATTGGCCTCGAAGCCGTCCGCACAGTTCATGAGTATTTTGAACCACTTCTGCCAAAGGCAAAAACATGCCATGACGAGAATGATATTGACCACAAGACAAATGTTGAACAGTCGGAACAGTTACGATGACATATTATTGAGGTCACACTGACCACTTTAGTATGAAGAACTCAACAAATGCAGAGAATACCTGCCACTGTTACTTACTTACGGTTTCAAATTCAGGTGTACTTTTTAGCTGTCCGTGTTTTTTGCTTTATAATGTGTACCCATAGTTGAAAATGTCTTCGTCCTGTGAATTTTTCTCTGCTGTGATCACTGACTTTGACCTGTGACCTTGACATTTGAACTTGACCTAGATAAGATCATGATTGACAGTTTGCTAAATATCATGCGT
>Ga0209782_1001087_pt1 | contig 13603 bp, 6 predicted proteins | sample WorMetmaBAHAMAS1_FD_187390 | JGI IMG/M metagenome (GOLD analysis project Ga0209782, IMG submission 187390) | Marine gutless worms symbiont microbial communities from Max Planck institute for Marine Microbiology, Germany - Inanidrilus... | ecosystem: Host-associated > Annelida > Digestive system >... | reverse complement strand
GTCGCACGCCGCCACTGTTGCACGCCGCCTGCACATTGATGTCCACAACAACAACGACAACGCGTGATAGGACCGCTATGGACGATTTAATTGATGAACTGCCGGTGAAAAAACGACATCTGAGTAAATTGATCATTATCTGCCGGATTTAATGCCGGATTAAATTAACGGGAGATTAATTTGCTGTGGAAAAACTGGACCTGAGTCAGATCCTCGACAAGCAAACCTTTGGGAATAATCATACTTATCGTCACTCCTGTGGCGTGACGTTATCAAAGCTGTGAAGGTGGAATGCTAATCTTGTCCGATGCAGCATTGTATGAGATGTGTTACTTACTGCTTGCAGGGTGACACTATGATACGGTATTACGAGGTGACCGACGAGGCGCCTTACGTTCACTACTTGAACTGCTACCAGTCGTCCGATCCTCAGCGTGGCATGGGCTGGATGCCCAAGAGAGGTCTTAATGTCAACGCCTGTGAAATTGCACGGTAATTTTTTTATATGCTCGGTGATTTGAAAACTGTGAAGTGTTTTCCGGTTATTTCTCGGCTGTTTTTGTGGCATACAGACCCAAAGCTATAGAGATTTATAATAGCAGTTAAATTGGACTAGTCTCACTGATGTATTTACTGATTTAATCATCTTACTCCAAGCAGTGCCGGTTGGCCAGCTGTTTATTCTGAACCTTACGTACTGAATTCGGAGTAAACTGTACAACATTCATGTTCTCGGGAGTCAGTCAGTGGATCATGATCAGTGGGTGGCTCAGCGGTTGCAGTCAGAGTTTTCGCCAGTACTCTGACACTGATCGTTGGCAACAAGAAGTACACTAAGTGCACCATCTGTACTTGACTTAAGAAGTAGTCCTTAAATCTCCATGCATTTCAATGGAGACTTAACGACTATGGTACTTAAGTCAAGTATGGATGGTGCAACCCGAAATTACACTGTTAAAACTGGTCCAGTACTGGAGAATTAGTCCACGATGTTCCATTTTGTAGTATTTCTCACTGCCTAGAGTGATTCCAGACAAAACTGAATGTATGTGTTTATGATGGGAGCTGATAAAAATCTGTTAGTTCCTGGAGTTTTTCGAGATTACTGTTGAGATGTTTGTGGACACCTTGTAATTGTGCAGCGTGGTTCAGTTGTTGTAGACGTGTCGGTTAAAATTATGTGACATTTTATGAAGAGAGATTATGCCAGCCGTTGAACGAGTTATTGCTCTCTCTGCTCTGTGGTGTGTGTTAGTGCTATAATTCTATGTTGCTGATGACGTTGCATGAAACTCATTTGTGCAGATTCTACAAATTGCTCACAAAGGGAATGTGTGAAGTAATTCCAATGACTGTACCTCGAAAGGTAGTATTGCTTACGTATTATTGTGATTCCGTTAATAACTACTAGTACTATATTGTTTAAGTTCTACTGGATATATTTATGATCTTTCAATCACATGCAGTAACTGCAAATTTTATAAGTTCTAGTGAGAAATTATTGTACAGGATATGAAGAATTATTTGGATGACCGCATGTCAAAGGCATTCAGTCATCTAGCATGAGTCTTTGTCATTATCCAAGCCTCAGAACCATGCGTCAGCACTGGGACAAAAAATAGCCGTTAATGGAAGTAGTAGCAGTAGTTATCAACAGAACCTGCAGGGAAGTCTTGAGAATGAGACACTGTCACAGGGTCTCATCTCAAGACGGTATTTTTAATGTCTTGTCCTTGCCCTTACTGTCTTTGTTTAGATGTCTTCAGATCAGGCAGTTCAAGACGTCTGAAAACTGACGAGATGCGTCATCACTTTAAGTTGGTTGACTTGCAGCAGCATTTTTGTCACGGAAATAGACAAGTTGTTTTTCAGTTACTGCTTACAATGGCTGAGATGCATAGTCCTCATGCGTGATATTTTTAACACAAGTTACTCAAGATAGTGTTGAAATGATCTAAGCTTGAGCTTATGTGTGGGACCTTTAATGCTGATTTTATTAATCAATTGCTGTTGAATCTGCAGGTAAAATCGCCCAGCGTCAGATGAGTTATGTGCAGAAACATATTTTGACATTCCTTAAAAGTCCTTGAATTCTAAAGCCTCAGAAGAGGGGGTACCCTGATATTTTCCATTAACGAATAGAATTTTTCACCTGGACATCTATTTTCAATAAAGTGTCAGATTTTTGGATGGTTTGGTGTTATCTTTTCCATGAAAATATTTATTTTGTTGCCTGACCTATGAACAAAATGAAACAAGCATGCACCAGGAGCCACAAAAGTGCTGAAGTGATCGGGTGACTATCTTCAGTATGTTGCTCATAGGTCTTGAAGGTGGTTGCCATGACTGTCTTGCATTGACAGTATTATCACTGTCTTGATCTTGCCTGCCTCGGTCTTGAAACTTGATATCTCGGTCTTGAAAGATTATGTCGCCATCTTCGCATTTTGGTCTTGCAGTAAGTGTATTGATCCTATTACCGCCTGCAGGTTGGATGTGAGAGGAGTCTGCAGCGTGGCAGTAGAGATGGGCAGGTGCAGTAAGTAGGCCGAGGTTAATTTCACCGCGTATTGTGATGTTGTAGACGACGCTGTTCCAAGACGACTTGTACCCAGACACAGTTGGTGACATCGCGGCTCTTAGTGCTGAGGAGTGGCTTGACGGCAGGAATGCTGAGCCGGTGCTCGTGAGTGCTACTGACTGTTGTCTGTGATTAACACTCATTCAAGTAACAATGCACATGTTTGCAAGCCGCGTGAAAAAGTCGCAACAGTCATAACTGAACTTCTGGCTGCATCAGTCACTAGGCGGTTGCACTAGTGATAGACATGTAGATCAACTTTGTAAAATGGCATGTTTCGGTCTCTATATTGGACAATATTTTGTAATAAGAGGTAGTCCACTTCTGATGGTAGGCTCGGTATAGCCGAAATATCTTTTAACAAATTTGGCACATAACTGTTCACAATTGAGATGATGTTAATGTATTGAGCGCAGCCATGTTTGTGGTTATGTAGTAACATGCTCAGTTAAGCAGGCTGACCGCTGCTGTGTACTTTTGCACATGAAGTGAGTTAGAAGTTAATGCACCTGGGCCCCGATTTACAATATATCTTAGATCTATCATCAAACTATCGTAACTTTGTTGTAAGCTTAACTTGCGATAGTGATTTAAGATGCGGTAAGATTTTTTTTAGCTAGTAGCTGATCGTAAGATTTTTACGATTTTCGTGTCAAATTTATGCTACAATAATCGTAAGATGTTTAGTAAATGAGACGCCTGTCATAAGACTGTCACGTAAATCTTAGATATGTTGTAAATCAGGCCTCTGATTTGTTGCACATGTTTTGTTATGTGACATATTACTGCTATGTACATGGACTGCTGTTTGGCAGGTTTCATTGCGGGAAACATACAAAGGAACAAAGAAGGTCGGACTAAGCAGTGTCCCGAGGAAACCTATGATGTCGTCGACGATTCATACAGCTGAGCCATCAAATAACGCACACAACAATGTGCCTCACCGACCGGCTGCTACAGCAACAGCTGCCAAGACAACTGCCACACCAGCAGCAGCAGGACCGTCAGCTAGTGACCGGACCGCAGCCGCGGCTAACTGGCCTCAAGTACTGCTTGCCTATGTTTATTGTAACATTTGTAGTTTGCGTTAATTTGTGCATCACTGTTGTTCTGATTTCCTTATTTTTGAAGTCTTGATAATTAGATGAACATCCTAAGAAGTCGTATAAATGATTCACTGCTGTCTTTGTAACCTGCGTGGATTTTATGTGATGCTGTTTTTTTACTTTAAAGTTGTTCTTGGGCATGTAATGCGGTAGCCTATGTGATATGAGCGCTAATGATGGTAAGGCAGCAGACTTTAGTGAACAGTGGCTGTTACTCAGCTGCCAACTATGTTGTTTTTAGCTATGCACATGTGTGTTTACTATATCATCCATGGGTCTTTGGATCAAGAGCCAAAGTAGTTGTTGTAAAAAAGTGATTATGGGTGTGAAAATAAAAAAACATGGGATACAAAAACCAACAAACAGAGTTATCCAGGCACCATGAGAAGGAGTGAAAGATGAGCGAACTTTAAAGTGAACGGGACTGTGAATACTGCTAAACATGCAGTGACTCAGTAACAGAAGTGGAAAAGCGGAGAAGAAGAAAGACATTGAAGAAGAAACAGCATGACCCCGTTCGGTCACCGGGGCTTAGTGCACCCTCGAATACATTCTTGTTTTTAACGCTGTATAGACTGTTTGCTTGTTTATCTTATCACGTTCTTCACAGCCAATCTGTTCTCAGTACTGGCCAAGAGATTGGCTGGGAAGCGCGTCTCCCAGATGACCTATTTTCTGTCAAGTGGGACCTTAAAATTTAAGGCCCCTTTCACATTGGAAATTAATTTCGAAATTTATGTAAATTAATTCCTTTCGCAAGAAAATTGTATTTCACAATATAGAACATGTTCTGTTGTTCTATTTTGCGAATTTCGCAGAAGAAATTACACTTATGGAGCGCTGTGATTGGCCAGTCAGTCAGTGTTTACAAATATCGAATGAAGCGTCGACGATGTTGGCTTTGAAAGTTTATTTTCAGTGTGAAAGTACTTACTTTCAAAAGAAAAATTTTTGAAATTTTTATTTCGAAATAGAATTTGAAAATTAATTTCTAATGTGAAAGGGGCCTAACTCAATCAATCAATTAAAGAAACAGTATGAGAACATGTAATAGAAGCCGCAAATTTTACGATGTACAATCGATGTTTTCCAGCTTAAGCCAAGTCTCAGTGGTCTTCTTCTGTGAGCATTGATGCTACTTGGAGCAGGTTTATATAGCACGCCGGATGCCTCTTCGCCCACTGGCATCATCGAGCACGACGTTAGCTACTTTGGTTATCTGCAGGGAGTCGAAGTGCAGGCGCTGCTGGACGACGTTCGCAAGTTGAAGATAATCGCGAAGGGTCACGAACGACGGATCAAGTACCTGGAAGACCGCCTCGCAGCGTACGAGGATGTTGCTGCGTGTATTGACGATCACATCGACGAACATATGGAATAAATCACTACTTGTTTACAGCCTGGTCAGTCAGTGCAGTATTTTGTTTTAATAGCCGTTTCATCCCACGTATTACGTTTTGTTGAGTCGGTCTCCAAAGTGACCTATTGTATGTTGATAAACACATTAAATTTTACGTACTTGCTAAGGTAGTTCAACATTCACTTTCAGTTTACATTCTATCTCCATCTGAATCCACTTTTGTTCATAAGTTAGTGACGAATTATTTTGTTAGAAAATTCTGGGCTTTATTCACATTGCAAGCACAAGTTCTCAGCATCCATTGTGCTGTGTCAATCACAAAACTTTGCTGCAGTCGTGGGCATAGGCACGACAATATTGTACTCTTGGGACAAGGTCCCTTTGACTACTTACCCCTTTGGCAACGAGGACCAACGTTAGCTAATTTTTCTTTGCTTTCGGAGACCTGTCTGTTATAAAATGTCATCCAGGTTATAAAACATTGCTGAAACTATAATTAAATGTCTTTTCTCCTGATCAGGAATAAACTGAGCCCAGTTACATTTGGCTGGCAAAGCATCACTTTCCTGACCCATACATTAAGGTCTGGTTTTTCCACTGAAAATTATCTCCCGTTAATTTAATCCGGCATTAAATCCGGCAGATAATGATCAATTTACTCAGATGTCGTTTTTCCACCGGCAGTTCGTCAATTAAATCGTCCTAAATGGACAATTTAATTGACGAACTGCCGGTGGAAAAACGACATCTGAGTAAATTGATCATTATCTGCCAGATTTAATACCAGATTAAATTAACGGGAGATTAATTTGCTGTGGAAAAACCGGACCTAAGTGGAGCAAAGGAGGCAAAGGGTAGGAGAGAGTTTCCTACCCATCACCTTTCTGTTTGTAGTAGCAACCATTATAGTGGAATAGTGATGCAAGTTAGGCATTAGTGAGTGTCTGCACAGTTGGCTGGTGTATGCTAGTACTGTTTACGTGAGCATAAAACTTCTTCAAGGTATGAAATTTATAATGCTGCGTATAGATATTATCATGCATTTGGTTAAAACAGCTTTACCAACAAACTGTTCATATTACAGCAGTATATCTGCTTAGTTGATAAATGTTAAACTTTAGAAATTTGGTAAATATATGGTACATATTCCATAAAGTACAATTATTTTTCTTCACCTTTTGAAAATATGGTGCTGTATCTGCTGAATTGTAGATAGAAGTCTGATTGGCGTCTGTTGCCTTATCCTAGACGAATTATCTCGGCGTATCTCTGCTGCGTGTGACATCTGACTGACAGAGTAATTCCTCTCGTCGCTGACGGCTCATTGTACTAACAGTCATGTTGTACAGGGTTCCCATGGGTCATCGTGAAATGTCGTTAAGTCGATCTCTTCGATGTTCATATATTAGTCATGAAACAGTGATGAAAATAGGCTCTGTGGAGTGTGGAAAAAAGCCAGTTAACAAACGCTGACAATACCAACAGCAGCACTCTCAATTAATGGCTATTTGTTCGGGACTAGCCGGGTTAGACGGTATGTAAAGGTAAAACCAATCTGGATATTACTGTGGCAAGAGACAGCGGCAGAGTGGCAGTGGCATCAGCTATGCCATACGCATGTCTGCACCTTGCTTCAGACAGATATCCTCGCCAGCACGTTTTTTTTGCAGGCCAGATGCCCTTTCTGTCGCCCAACCAACAGCGTCAAAGCACTGAGGTCACGAAATATACAGTAAAAATGAGTGAATATTTCTTTTACAGAGTTACTCTGAGTCGGACTGCGGTTTTGCACTGGTCCCAAAAAAGGAGCTTTGGATATCACAGAGCAGATTTAGACAGGGTGAATACCCTATAGCTGCCCGGGAGTCGGACACTGACAGGAACGGATTCTCTATAGAAGTGGTATCAAACACAACAGTATCATGTTCTATTATTACTGTTGTAGGTTGTTACTACAGTTTTATTGCAAACCCAGGTTACAACAAAAGCTGTATTGCATAATTCCAGAAAAGCAGTATATTTTCTCAACTCAAGTATATAAGTGGCATGTATAAACATTGTCTAGTGACTTGTCACCATCATCAAATTAAAGTGACGGGACTGTTACATCTGTAAGTCAGACATACACTAGTGTGACAGTTAGCAGTAAAATGTAAGAATTATGTACCATGTGGTGCTACAATATGGATTATATGCTGGAAATTGTGAACTGTGGGTTTATATGTAGTAACATTGTTTGAGTGGGAACCCTGACTACACTGTGCTGTGTTGAAACATGGTCATCTGTGCCTTGTGCCTGCCGACAAACATTCATAGTGACTGTGTGTGGTTCGATGAAAAGCAGACATTGTAGCCTACGTGCTTTTCATCGGCCGTGATATTCTGTTTCTCACCGTACACGGTGGACTTAAAATATAGGATGTCGGCGTATTGCTTTTCAGCTCCTAACTAGTTTGCCTATGCCAATAATATGATGGTTTGTGTGAATACTGATTTGTTTGCACTGAGTTGCAGAGAATCACAGATGTCCAATTTGCATCAATTTGCAAGATATATATTATCTCCTCTTAGGCTGTTTGCATGACAGATGTTATGAGTCGTTTAATATAATTTTTGCTTATTTATGCCAAAGTCTGTTGAAATTGTTCACACTTCTTGAATCAAACAAGCAAAGGAATGCTTGGTTGTCACCTGTTTTGGCCCACCCATGTATTTCATTGGTGTTCTGCTGTGTCTTTTGTATTGGTTATTGATTTGGTGAGCATTTTTTGCTGACGTTTGACTATGCTCCATTGTTTGTTGATTCCTGATTTTTTTGCATTCCTTTTTTCATTCCTATGCATTCGTTGCATTCACTGTAAATTTCTTGAGATGCTGCTTAGTATTCCCTATATTTTCTTAACTATTTTTTAAGTTTGTTGTGTTCCAAGCCAGTGATTTGCAGTAGTGCTGTCAGTTTTATGCTTATGACCTATACTGCTGGCTGCCAATATTACTGTGTGCTTGTATTCTGTTTCATGTACAAAAGGGCGACAACGGAATTACATATCAGAGCACACTGTTTGCATTCCTTTCAAACTCTTGGAAGTCAGACATATGTGTTAGAAATTGTTCCAAGTTGACTAGATGTATGTAGTTCAGCATCGCAAGTTGTTAAATTGCTATTTGTAGTTGTTTGGGTGACTAGTTGTATATCGTAGATCTGTGTACATTTTTGGCTGTTGATGTTGGACAATGTGAGGCTCGCGTGTGAAAACCTGGCATAATTTGCAGGTACGGTTAACAGGAATAGCAAAGTAAGTGAGTTAGTAAAGTAAGTGGAGTATATTAGGTCGCAAACATGCCTCACTGCTACAAGAACTCACATACCATATGGGATCTCAGTGTTACCTGGCAGAGGTGACATTTCCGCCTTTACACCAGCCAATTTAACCTGGCACTCACTTTTCGCGACCCAGGATGGATGTAAGGCTGAGTTGACCTTGTTGGCTGGTTACATACCAACGACGGTCACCCATCCCAGTACTAACCGGGCTCAATGTAGAGTAACTTTGTTCGTGCAACAAACGACGCTACCGCTACGCCAAACCACCGACCAAGCAAAAATAGTAAGTGGGAAACCTAATTTATGTGGCAATAAGGGTTAGCACTTCTAACAAACTGGAAAATTTCTTGGCTGGTAGCTCAGTGAGTTTGCTGCATGTTCACACATATACTTGGCTGGTTGACTATGGTTGCCCTTTAAATCCTGACAGATGACTGATGCAGAATTTTTGTATGGTCAGATCATGACATCATTGTCACTATCTCGACTTCATTCTTTGTTCATCCAACACTGACCCCCCAAGGTGAAGGGCATCGGTCCATTTTTGTCATCTGCCTGAAGCCGGTACGAAAATTTTGTGTTGTGCTCAATTAATCTTATATATTTTGGTACATTGACTCACTGATGGATCAGATTTGTATACGTAGATGTCAAGAATTCTAGCAGTTCACTCAGTACATCCCCTAACACTCTGTGTGCTGGCTTATAGCACAGCCATCATGAATGGTTAGTGAGTGTAGTGGATGTAGAAAATATGAGATTCGATGAATTATTTCTTTGATTTAGGTTAGGAGGAGTACCTGAAAGCCTGGTATGATCCTCCAGTCAAGATTTATGCAGCAGATGGCTGTATGTGTATGATTGTGTTCAGTTCTTATCAGGAATTGCAGTCGGCATGTGAATGAGAGACTGTTGCTTTCACCACTTAGCCACGACTGTAGTGTGCTATTTATAACGGTGATTATTTTATAAATGCCAGTACATTTCAGACAGTTGATTTGTATATATAGCCTTGGGGCTGCTATTCAAGGTGATTACATATTTACTGGCGACATGTGGAAAAGACAGGAATTAAAGGTGTTTGAGAAAAATTTGATACAGTCAGAGAAAGCTCGTGGATAGCTGCCATGGTAACTGACTGGAAGTTGTAGAAATTGATGCTTCATGGGCAGTATTACTCTGCTGTAATATATTTTGTCGTTTTTATGTGAGAAACACACAGTGACAAGTTATATCACAGTTTTTCACCTTGGCATGTAAATACATGGCTTTGTTGATTTAGGTTTTTTGCTGTGGTAATGTGAGCTATAAGCAATATGCAGGCTTCATGTCAGCATGTGGAAGACGGCATAATGTACTTGCCACATGACATAACTGTGCCTGTTTTTAATTCTTGTAAATATAGTTGTTTAGGATTCTGGTGTTGTGGTTTTTTGTTGTGGTGTCGGTAACGGGCAAGTTATTTGCCACAAAGACAGGCCATGTTATGACCAGTAAATTCGATATTTAAGCGACACTGTCTCAAGTAATGACAAGCTCATATTGGTGCTATTTCAAAACAATGAAGTGGGTATTCTAATCAGTGTCACATATTTACGACTGATCTGGGTCAGTGGGAATAAAATGACCGAAGCAGTGTGGCCTGCATGTTTTTTCGTGATCTAATCGAATTCGGTGACTTACTTTGGCTGAGATATTCATAAAAACGAAAATAATTATACTCATTTTGTTAAATTCATTCCAAGTCTTCGTCGAACATTTTATGGAAACATTCATTTTACAACAGGATTTATCTTGTACAGTCGGAACACAACATGGCTGACCTGACCTAGATGTGTCACGTGACCTCACCCAGATTAGTCAGGGCAAACTGATTAGACAAAAACAATGCAGGAAGGTTGATTGCATTGCTGTGATCACATTTGAAATGAGACCAATTTGCTTCATGACATTTTTGGCAAACTGATTTATACCACATTATTTAGTGTTTGTGGTATTTTAAATGTAATTTTACTGTATTCGCTTGTCTGCTGTATGGGTGTCACTTATGCCGCAGCTGAATTGGCTAAAATATGCCATTACGAGCGTTTAGTTCACAAAAAACATGTTAAATGTATTTTTTGTTGTCTGTGCGTGACAGGATCCAGGATACAGTCGTTCTTATTACCATGTGATTCGATGTATGTGCGTGACATTTTATACTGCGTATATATCAGAACGTTTTATTTTTGCAGGACTGTTGTACAAATTTGTCAGTTGTCATTCACTATTATAAGACTGATATTGTTGCTGTTAAGAGTACATTAGAAGCAGTAGCTGCTTGCCCCCTCTGCTTCACTGACTCCACATCTCACTGTCGTATGTATCTGATCTGTGTACAGTTAGTGTTGGAATTAACATTCACCAGGCACTAGTGAGGGACCACTACGGCGAATATGACGATTGGTACACTGATGTTGCTACATGTGGTACAGCAAAAAGAGGCCTCGATGAATTAGCAGCCTGCCCAGTATGGTGGTACCCATCACTGTACCAAATGTAACGTGTCCGGCGGCAAGTGCTATGGTCATCATGTTCTATGATAATGCCTCACAGTCACATCAGGCATTAATGTTGGTTGGCAGGAGTTATTAAAACTCACGTGCAAGATTGGAGACACTGATGACTGCCAGATGAACAAAACTGTTTAGTTTCTGCACTTAGCTGCTACTCTCGAATCACAACCGGAGCCTTGTAGCAGCTGTGTAGTAGGCTATATAGGACTGGACTGGAGGAGTTGTTCATACTCCACAGCTCATAAGAACGCGCGATCTACGTTGATAATGACTCTGTCGATTATTATCTGATGTGAATAATTTTGCATGGTTCAATTCAATAACACCGACTTTTACTGCATTGAGCTTAGAACATGCTCTGTGTACACTTATTGCAATATGTTCCAAGTTGCTGCGTAGTGTACGCACGCTACCTTCAACGAACGCAGTCACGTGACTGACCCCTCCCCCACCAGGGAGGGGTCACAACATCACTTGAAATCACGTATTTATGCAGAATGTGATTAGTCCGACCGCCGATTATGAAGCGAATTTTCTCTGTTATAGATCTACTGCCACTGGACACTGTGTGTAGTCTTTTTTCACAGGAGAATGCTGCGTTTTCTTGGCTGAAATGTTTTTCACTTTCACCACGTATAATTTACTTTAGGCTCTAACTTGATATGGAAAATCTTTCGATTAATATGAAGATGAATTCTTTGTGATTGAAGGAGGGAGCTATACGCATACGATACAAATACTGACTCCAAAATGCTGATGTGTGTAGCCAGGTGTCAAAGGGACTCACGTGATCCATTTTTGCATGCGCATACTGTAGTCTTAGAAAAATTTCGCTAAGTGGGGTCAACAATTCCGTCGACGGTGGACTTATGTGGCTCGCACCTTCTACGGTAGACGCCAGTGATCCTATATACAAAGGTTCAAGCTCCATCGGTACGATTTGTTGCAAATTTCTTTTGTAATATTTCGACAACGAATCGACCAAGTTGAGTTGGAGCCTTACCGTGCATGCACGTATATGTGCTAATAACTGACAGCTGTCTGTGTATCAATGTGCTTTCAATATCGACCGACTCGTTGCCCAGCGTGCAGCGCGCACGATATGGTCTATTTAGCGTAAGGCAGCGTTGCGCGGTCCATCAGCGTTATGAAATATACTTATATGTAGTCATTAGGCCTACGGGTTTGCCCGATCGGCAGTTATGCAAAGGCAGTCCATCATTATGTCGTCGATCATAAGTAAATATTAAAGTCAGGCGCACAAAAAACAGTCACAATGCGCCGTGGTCGACTACGACCTAAACATGTCCTTCAGTGCTTTTTTGAAAGGTCTGTGATTCATGTCCTGCCGCAGATATGATGGCAAGGCGTTCCAAACACGAGGAGCGTCAGACGTTGGAATGGTGGCCTATTTATTTATTATGAAAATCGTACAAAAGTACACAATGACATGAAAGACGAAAATAAAAAAATACATAAATGATCAAAAGAACGCCGATTCAGTTTCCCAGTAAAACCACTTTCAGATTCACTTTAATTGGTTGATGGAATGGATTTCCAAAGGGAATTTTTCACCAAATCCGAAACTGGTTGCACTGTGAATCTACAAGTATATCTGCTAACGCCGATGGACCGCGCGACGCTGCTTTACGTAAAATCGACCATATTGCATGGCCCACCAAGTATAATTACCAGGCAACGAGCGTCGGTCGATAGCAAATTGCTATGCAGACCAAGAAATGTCGGTTATTACCATATAGGCCTATCTCAACGATAATGCTCAAACTCCACTTAATCGATTTGTTGTCTATATTTTATAGAGCCAACTTTGCAACAAATACAGTGACAAATCGAATCGGCGGAACTTTGGCCTAAGCCTTAGTGTGGCCTCGAGCGCCGTAGGTGTGATAAGCATACAAAAATGGGTCACGTGAGCAAAACTACACCCCTTTTATGGGTGATATTTCATCCCTTTGGCAAGACTTGATATAGTCTCCCTTTGTACAAAATTTGAGAGCTATAGCTTCAGCAATTCCTGAGATAAAAATGGGATGCAGCTGATCGAATATGCCCTAGCCTATAGGCCTATGGAGGAAAGGAATGGCAAGCTTGAGTTGCTCGTAGGCTGCTGTGCTGTCTGTCGAATGTTGACGTCACGCGTTTGTTAATCCATATGATCTGGTGGCAGGCTACGTGGAACACAGCATCCAAGTGATGGACAGGGACTGTTGTGGGGATAGCCAGCAGCACCAACATGATGCGGATTCGACAAGGTTGACCTTTTTCTTAGTCGTTTTCGAAAGTATATCTGCCACTATTAATTAATAGGTCTATGTAGCAGCTATAGGTGTGCGTGCTTATCAACGACGAAGACTGTCCAAAGTAATTTGGGAACAGGCCGCGTCGCCACTCAGTCGCTGCACAGTCGTTCGACGTATTTGCCAGGTGGCCCCAACGTACATGCCCATCTAATGCACGATTCCTGGGTCCACCTTTCCATGCGAAACGGCAGCTTTGTGGTTTCTGAGATATGCCAGCGGACAGACAGACAGACAGATCGACATAGGCCTACTCATCACCTAAGCAGTCATATGGACATGCATACCCACGCCGACATCACACTTCATAACCGTGTGACTTTGACCTTTTGACCTCAGAGTTGATGCATCCCAAGGT
>Ga0209782_1001086_pt1 | contig 13607 bp, 5 predicted proteins | sample WorMetmaBAHAMAS1_FD_187390 | JGI IMG/M metagenome (GOLD analysis project Ga0209782, IMG submission 187390) | Marine gutless worms symbiont microbial communities from Max Planck institute for Marine Microbiology, Germany - Inanidrilus... | ecosystem: Host-associated > Annelida > Digestive system >... | reverse complement strand
AAACTACTGGACCGATCTTGACCAAAATTTTACACGTTATAGCGGCGTTAGTTCTGCTATTAATGCATGCATATACACCGCGTATCCCATTCCGTTTCCGAATGGCATAGCGACAAAGTAGATTGGTCCGGCAAAAATGCCGATTTTTCGACTTTGACTCGTTGCCGTGGCAACGTCCCTTGAAAAATCAAAAAAAGCTCAATGAGGTGAGCAAGCCCTTACATCTTTCTACCAATCCTGAAATTTTGGTGAAGATTGCTCTATTAGTGTCTCAGCTACGTTGGCTAGAAAGTCGACCATTAAAAAAAAAATAAAAAAAATAAAGAAAAAACATCGGTAAAATATATAGCCCTTCCGGCAAGTTTGCCGAGCGGGCTAAATGAGACATGAGGGTTGATTGATTGAGCTGAGGTTGTATGTCCCACGCAACACAGGGGACAGAAAAGCCAAAAGATCAGTATTTATGACTGTCCTTAATAAAATACAAGCACAACACGTGCAATGTAGCCATTAATCAATACAATTTTGTTCGCTAAGTTATCCATTTCCTGTACTACCGTACATATTTAGCACCAGCACATTATTGATGAATCACGTTATACTAACAGCTTATGTTAATATACATGTAATATAGTCATAAGAGCCATCATACGACTAAAACATTTTTGGATAATTAATCCTTGGGCTTTAGCTGATTAAATGTTAACTACAATCAACTAAATTGATGCCTGGTTTTTAGAAACTGATGATGCATTTTTGGTTGGACTGCTGACTGGTTGGTTTCTTACATTAGTATTCTACAGTACCTATATCTCTAAAATGAGTCGTCTTTGGACAGACAAGCATGAATCAGACGAACAGTCAGACAGTAGGGATAACACAACTATATAACATTGCAGTCAGTGATAAAAATTTCAGTCGATGAACTGTCGTGAAAAAATTGGTCAATTGATTGTAGATTAATCGATTGATAGATGACAGCATTAGTAGTCATATCTTGGCATCTCACCATCAGCACTAAGCATGCGAAGTGGCAACAACACAGCACGACAGTAGTCGAACTGCTTCACAATGTTGACATTATAACTAACCATCAGCTGCATCAGCATCAGCTGTCGCATCATCCACCTCCGAAGTCTGAGGACCGGGTTTCACCGCCATATTGCGACGGAAAAACTTTGTCTGTTTTAACGAGGATCCAGCAATTTCCGAGACTGCCTCCAACAATTTCTGTGTTATATCCTACAACAGTTCTTACACATGATGACCATATTCAAGACTTGCCAAATCTGTCAGCCACTGCAAAAAATAATACAGTAATGTTTGACTATAACTGACAATTACAATTGTCTGCTTCATGTAGTACATTCTAAACCCTGTGCTGGGAGATACTTACTAAAACAAGAAGCATTTGAAAAATGTTGGGCCCATTCGCCACAACGAGCCACCTCACGCCCATTCAGCAGATGTCGCTAGTGGTACTGTCGCGCGCCGCCTGCGCATCGATGTCCACGACGACATCGACAACGACGACGACAACGCGTGACAGAGGGGACCGCTATGGCCCCATGGAATGGGCCCAACAAGGTACCACATGACAAAATAATATGCTCCCCACTGTAGGCATATTGGATCGACGGTGCAGCCATCTAGTGAATGCTTCTAAAGTGTGCTGTGAGAGAGTCATCATTGTTTCAGTTTTAGCCACTTCCACTGGTTGTACATCTAAGTGGTGGGTTTTACTACCTGCATGGAGTTTCCTATTAGTATTCTACGGCAACAACTGCCCTCATATGCACCAATTTTGGGATGAGGCATGGAACAGACAGACAGACAAATGGACTGCAGCACTGCTTAATGCCTCCTACCATAAGGCAGGGGTGGGGCATAAAAATAAAAAAAACAATAAGGATGCCATTAAAGAGATACTGTGTAATGTATTTTTTCCAGTACAAACTGGGTAAGCGTGTACTACAAAGATAAACCATTCTGGACTATAATAAGACGAGAGATAATGGGTGACCTGCCCTCGTGGCTCAGTGGGCTAATACGCTGGCTGAGCTGCAGTGCGGGCCTGGCTGGCTAGCCACCCCTAACGAACGAACGAATGAATGACATAATGGGTTGGCAGTGGCATCAGCAGGATCCAATGCAAATAGGCACTAAGCTGCAGACAAACAACCATGCCAGCACCCTATCACTCTTAATTTTTACACAAGACTGACGCTCTTCCTAATGCACAGCAACAGTGTGTAAGCTCTGAAGGCAACTAAGGCATGGTAGTATTTAATTTCAGCAGGGATTTCTTTCTTACAATAAAAATACCATATTTGCCTTACACACAAATGTGTTCAATTGTTCTGAATTCAGAAGGACAACCGAAAAATGTGTACATTAACATATATGTACACTACATCCAGTTCAATAGAACAAAGTACTACATGCTGTTGAATACACACACACATACACACACATACACACGGTTAACATCAACTTTCCATCCAAATAACATGCTTAAGCCAGTTGTCCTCTGAATTTTCATTCTGCACTTGTTCCAACGCTAATATTTGGGACAAATGGTACAGTGTGGGCGACTTTTAGCTGTTGGTTCGATGACAAGAAGTCAAAGCCTGTACCATTTGTCTCAAAGATTAACATTGGAAGAAGTGCAGAATGAAAGTTCAGAGGACCACAGGCTTAAGCGTGTTATTTGGATGGAAAGTTGCTGTTGAACCAACAACTCGTAATGGAAAAGTCAAACTTCTATGACAGTATAAAGTCATATACAAATACACATATGCAGAAATTAGTTAAAATTTGTTTAGCAAACAGTTCTCAACCTGAAGATCTTTCTGGCTTTTACGGTCATCAAACATTGGAATCCGCTGCAAGAACTCATTCAGTATCCTACAAAAACAGATAGATATTCCGAGGTGTAACAAACTTATCCACAAGGCAACTGAGCACAGCAGACTTTGCCCCTCGGGAGCACAATTCAAAGATGCAGAAATACAAACATTATGACATCATTAGTTACTCACTGTTCGTCTCCACAGCCAAACTCCGTTACTATTTGACTAGTTATCTCAACATGAAACACTATGTCAAAATAGAATAAATAATATAGTGCATTGCTGTCAGAGAAAAAGTGAGCCATGGCTACATGTAACAGATGTATGAAAAGAAAATTTCGTGAATTTTGGACACGTGGTTTTCGAGAGGACAGACAGACATACATACAGGCATGCAGTCAAGTTGATCACACTACCCTGCACCCCTTCTGGAAATAAAGTGAAAATTTAACTACTCTAATGCAGTAGCCCAATGGCAGCCAGAGATGCAAGAAGCTTTTCACCAGTTTTCTTTTTTTTCTTTTCAGGATCTCACAAAAAGACAGACAAGCTTTGGGGATGGAGCAGTTGTTTTGTAGGTGAGATATCTTGCTATAACAGTGTCAAAGCACTGAACTGAACTCAAAGGCCTGACTCTGTTCACTCACCTCATCCTTTGTGGATACATTAACTGACTCGCCATAACCACAACAGTCAGTACACTGGAATAGCATTATACTTACTGTGACAACATGTATGAAACTTCAAAACTAACAAATCACTCTACATGCATGAATGAATATTATAATGTGCCAAGTTTCAAGTCACATAGCGTATTAACTCCCTTCATGTGCATGTAACTGATACTCGTCAATTAAACTTTTTTCTTGCATTTCTCATCATACAATGACAAATACTAAAGCAATTTGAACGAAACATTAAAGCATCAAACAGGAAGTGAAGTTCATACGTGAGTAGAAGAAAAACTGCCGGTGGAGTCAAGTTGATTTGGACAGCATCCTTGAGTAATGACAGCAGCAGCGGCCAGCATTCAGGCAACGACGATTCATCAGCACGCTGGATTAGTGTATACAACAACCTCAGCAGGCCGACTTCCACCGGAGCTCGCTTCTGCAATATCAACATTTACACAGTTTCTCTTACCTAGCATGTGCATCAGAAAAAAGGTTGGTTGGTTGGTTGGAGTTTAATGGTGCCTTTAACACAATTTAGGTCATATTGCATCTTTAAGGTACAGACTATACTGTAAATATTAAAGATTTAATAGAGATTAATTCTTGGAGTAAGAAAAAAACAAACAAACGAAACAACTGTTGCTTTCCCAAACATCAAGCAGCAGCGGTAGCAGCAGCAGCAGCAGCAGCAGCAGCAGGTCACCTTTGATGTAGACATGATGGCAGTCTGTTGCGGTGGCTGCTTAATGATGTGTCGTACAGTCTGTATGACAGAGTCAATTGTCAGCAGCTTGACGGCACTGATCATTTCAATGATAATCAACTGGTCTTCGTTCGCGGCCGGAATGACCTAACACATACACAGACAGCACAACACTTCCTTACCTCGGCTCAATCATAGCCGTAACTAACGATGCAACATACACTCTTAGGTCCGGTTTTCCACAGCACATTAATCTCCCGTTAATTTAATCCGGCATTAAATCCGGCAGATAATGATCAATTTACTCAGGTGGACGATTTAATTGACGAACTGCCGGTGGAAAAACGACATTTGAGTAAATTGATCATTATCTGCCGGATTTAATGCCGGATTAAATTAACGGGAGATTAATTTGCTGTGGAAAAACTCGACCTTAGAGGTGACTAGAAATGATTGCAGAAACAATACAGTCTGCAATTATTATAACAGTGAAGGAACTGAATGGATAGAATATACAGAAAGTACTGCCATCAATGATTTCAAAACGTGCAGAAAATATGCCTACGGGATAGAATCACGTCATAAGTATGGCAAAAGGCAACAAAATCTGAAAAATCTGTTCACCATAAAATCTACTGGCAGGTGAAACAAGGCAGCTGCTGCTGTAGAATGATTATATGCACACTATTACACATCAAGCACATAAACAACAAACTCACACTTTTCGCACTGTCTGCCGATGGCTTGTGTCGCCGTTCATTCCACACGTGTGCCGCGGCCGCCATCAAGTGCTGACAGTGATTCAGAGCAATTGGACTGATGAACTCCAGCACAAACTGACGTATTGTCTACACACACATCAACCACTCATGTCAAGCAAATGACACGAACCAATCAAACTGTACAGCTGCTCACATCTCAGTCCTTCTTGACGTCTCGGTTAACACAACAGCACACAAATACGTCCATTTTAATTGCTGATTTCTGGGCAAACTTTGCTCAGCCACTCTTTAGTTTTCTTTGTTCACTTATTCTACAACGAAATCAATGGACATAAGTGGCACATGTGCCCTTCTTGTCACTCAACCAACAGTGCCAAAGTAGAGAAGGAACATGCTAGTCTATTACGAAACAGCTCAGATGTCACAGAGATTGTCTGTTCAATTTTCCATGACATTATTGTTAAAAACAAGAGGGTCAATGACACTATGACCTCTGTGTGCAACAGCAATGTTCAACTGATACACACGAAGTGCAGCATTCAGTGTTATGATAATAATAAACAACAGTAATAATAATAATAAACGGCAATGGTGGATGCGGATGTAGCATCTTTTACTGGCATACTCACAGCCCAGGTTGGTTGGCAGTCATCTGAGTGTTTGCAGTCATCGGGCAGTCATTTATCAAATGAACCGCTTGCAATGGCTCTGTCATGACAACAGCACTGAAAATACCATATTTTTGTTACTATTATCATGTCCCCCCTCCCACCTATAGTAGAGGGCATTAAGCCATGCTGTGATCCATTCATCTGTCTGTTTGTCTATCAGTCCCATGCCATAGCTCAACAGTAGTGCATTTAGGGCTATGGTTACTACACAACACTAATAGGAAACCCCGTGTTGGAAGTCAAACCCACTGGTCCACGTGGCCAGATCACTTCAGAAGCCTTTGCTAGGTAACTGCATCACTTACATATATCATTAGTGATGCAAACTGTCAGGCTAGTGCTCTTCAGCGTCACACACTGGGCCAGCTGAGATATCCAGCAACTGCTGTGTGGCTGTGGCTGAACAGCATATGCACGATATGCCCCTGTCAAACTCCCATGAGCAGGGGGAGGAATATCATTTCACGGCCATCTGGCGACACCTTGTTACTGTAATCATCATGATTATTATTATATGATGTATTATTTTACACATAAGGCCTTTCAAAGATTTCATTAGGTACAATGACCTTCAAAGATCACTCAGTGTCACTGGAAATAGCACACTCTGACAGCTCATGTATTACTTTCCATTACTGCATAATGGTGCAGTCATCTGTCTGCAGCGAGGTGCAGACTTGCACGTGGTCCAGCTGATGCCACTGCCACTCACTGTCTCTTGCTTCAGCAAAATCTAGATTGGTTTAACTTTCTGGTACTGGCTCACCTGGATAGTTTCAGACAAAGAGCCATTATATGGGTATTATTAAAACTGTGTTTGCTGCTTTTAGGCAATAAAAGTGATATCATAAGAATTTTGCCAACATTTTTGGTACAAGACAACTAGGATGGTGGTTTTACCGAAAGGTAAAAATATCTGACGATATCTTCAGCAGGTCAACAGTGTGTCGAGAACTATGATACCATTACGAGGGGTCACATGGCAATTACAAAATATATAGGTCCGGTTTTTCCAGAGCAAATTAATCTCCCGTTAATTTAATCCGGCATTAAATCCGGCAGATAATGATCAATTTACTCCGATGTCGTTTTTCCACCGGCAGTTCGTCAATTAAATCGTCTGTTTAGGACGATTTAATTGACGAACTGCCGGTGGAAAAACGACATCGGAGTAAATTGATCATTATCTGCCGGATTTAATGCCGGATTAAATTAACGGGAGATTAATTTGCTCTGGAAAAACCGGCCCATAGACTTTAAAAACTGTAACAAAATGTAAAAAACCTTTGGACTGCCCAGAGTCCACCACTGGCTTTCACAACGTGCTTCCGACACTGAGACAGCTCTCCAGAGAACTGTCAGTGAGCTCAATATTTGTGGCAAAATGCTGAGTAGTGACGGACGAGCATCGAGACGTGCATTGAAACCATGACTGTCATCTCGGCTTGGTGTCGACTCCTACAGATATTATCATCATTGACGGTGTCAGAAAGCTGACTAAACTATTACTTGGCAACAAAAGCAACAAGTGTCATCATGTTATCTTAATCACGCAGTTCACTTTTCTTTAGAATTAAAAACCTCTAGGTGGTTTTATAAAGCGTCAAAAGTCAGCAGCTGCATATCACTGTACTCAAATAAGAAAAAAGCAGTAACTGTCCTATGCCACAAAGTGTCATAAAAGAGTGAATGTAACATGAATATAACTGACCCTTTGACTGCCAAAGTGAAAGACATTTGCAAGATTGCTGAGCAATCCGGTGTCCGTACTAGAACCAGTTTTGGACACTGGAGACATCTGTCCGACCATGCCAACATCTTGTTGTGCCGAGCCATCCAGCAGACAGTATTGGCACAGTGCTGTGAGTCCTTCCAGCAAGATGACGACATGGTCGGGAGACATGTTGCGAGGCTCACAGCCATCACTGCTGATACATACACAAACATCGCTCATCATCAACACATGCTCATTAAAACAATATCACCCAGTCTAGAGTTTCTAACTATAACACGACAACAAAGTCACCATCTTTAACATTATATTTCAGAGTTCATTTTCACTTTTCTTCAGATATAAACAAGACACAAATGTGAGTTATGGCCACATCACTGCAGTGCAAAGTCAGGAGGTTCTAAGGGCGATTTTGAGCACTTCCTGTCATCACGGCAGGATGCTAATACATTTAACTGGAAAGCTATGACTTCCTGTTAGTTTTCTAGATATAGGCAGTGCTTAGTGGTCTAAGAAAAAAGCTGCCTCTCCGATAATTTGAGGGAGTGAGATGCCGAGGGGAGTGGGGTGTCCCTCCCAGCTGGGAAAGATCTGTGGAGGGAAAATGCCACCTTTCCAGGAAATTTTTATCTTGAAATGGTGAGTTTTGTGGCAATCTAGGTGGTATTTTACGCGATTCTGAGCTAAAATTGCTGTAATTATGTGTGACGAAGTTGTAAACAACAGACCCGATATAGACAGGCTAATCAAAGACTGCCAGTCCTCTGACCCAGTGCGATCTGGCCAACTTCAAGCCCTGGGTCTAGATGAAACAACTGTTGAGTTATAAGCCATTACAGTACCAGAACCACAATGCTCAAGAAAAAGAACAACTAGAACCACAAGAAAAATGTCACAGTACATTTATAGAGTTGCTTTCATGGCACAATGTGGCTAACAATGTGCAGGTAAATCTAATCAAACTTTAATTGTCAACATTTTTGTTTTACAAGTCCTTCTTCTGTGCTTTCATGGTGAGGATAAACCACGCCATCAGCAGTTCCTTCTCTCTCGTCTCCGCTGACAACACTGCTACTCCTCTCAGACACCATTTCACACCGTCATTAATCAAGCAAAAGTTCAACCGACCTGTTTTCAAACTGTCCCATTCACCATGCAGTTCTATTAACTAATGAAAACAACTTCAAGTTTATACAGTCCTGATATTCGTATTATTTCAATAATAATATTTCAATCTACGGCAACATTTTTTTAACTAAAAAAGTTATCAAAACAGAGTCTAAACACATACTTTCTGTGACAATGTCCAAGCTCATACAGTGGTGCCAGCAGTTCCAGATTGTGACAAATTTGTGTCGCTGTGGCACAGACAAAATGAGCCAAGGCTCGGCCAAGACATGGCATAGTGGAGATAACAAACGTGATCCAGTGACGATGCATCGCAGACATGTGCTGCTGCCGAAGTGCGGCTGTTGTTGCTAGGAGCAACACTGGCTGATAGACGACTGGTCGACCAGCGATAAACCGTGCTGTCGGCGATGTCAGTGGTGCATTCGAGTCAAACTTGTTCCACTCGGCTGGCAAACATGACGCCTACAATTGTCAACTGAGATAGTAACACCTTATATGCATGTCACAGCTACAGTGTACACAAACAATCAAACAAACAGTCACTTTTATGGTACACAAACTAAGGCTATCTACAACAACACCTGTTTAACAGCCCTTTGTCTGGGCCTGGGTGAGCCAGTACCAGAAAGGTAAACCAATCTGAAATTTACCGAAGCAAAAGACAGTGAGTGGCAGTGGCATCAGGTGGACCATACGCGAGTGTGCTCCTTGCCCCAGACAGATGAGTGAGTGAGAGAGTGAGGTCCGGTTTTCCACAGCAAATTAATCTCCTGTTAATTTAATCCAGCATTAAATCTGGCAGATAATGATCAATTTACTCCGATGTCGTTTTTCCACCGGCAGTTCGTCAATTAAATCGTCCTAAACGGATTTAATGCCGGATTAAATTAACGGGAGATTAATTTCCTGCGGAAAAACCGGACCTGAGTAGTTTCTTAAAGGCACATCAGCAAATTCTAGGCTATTCAGTGCCAGAAAGTTGAAGACAAAATCATGGCTATGCTAATAAGTATAAAAGGAAATGTAAGATCAAAACTATAAAGCTAATATAAAACTGAGCCAACAAACATCATATCTGACTATAAAAAAATGAGTTTCTACAATAAACCAATAATACTGTAAGCAGATGAGTACCGTAGTTTCTTAATGGCATAACTAAATTGTAATGAATAAAATCAAGATTGAGATAGGACTGTTAAAAAAATTTTATGACAAGTATATTCGTATGATTCAATACAAATGTGGTAAAACCGAACTATATGCGATCATAATAACGGATGTCTTTAATAAAGTTGATAATAGCACTTGGATTCACATGCTCAAACAGATCTTTGAGAGAGGCAACACAGAAATGCATTGATCATTCCACTGAGAAGAACGGACATTCTAGCGGAAGATGTTTGTAAGTGTAACATGACAGTAGCAGCATTGGATTGGGGTGTCTTTTGTTAACAAATACGAGTGCATGACCCTGGTATGTCCAATTCTAAGCCTTGTAATAATAGTCAAATGATGATGATTCATGTTATTTGTATTGCCCTTGGTGCACAGACGAGGCTTGATGGCATAATACCTACACAATTGTCCCACGACTGAAAACCACGCCAGCACTCAACAACTCAGTTTTTTACAGGCCACATGACCTTTCTGCCACCCAACCAACAGCATCAAAGCACTGATAGTGAAAACCAATTACGGCTATCTACTCCAGATAAAATCTTTCTCATGGTAGGAATAATATATATACACAACTGGTTTCACCCACTGCTAAAAAGGATATTGTCAGAGCAAAGTTTTACTGCTGAAATGCACGTAATGATGGCACTAACAGCATTCAACTTAGTTAGAAAACACTCGAGTGCTTCCCAGTAGTGCTGCATACAACATCGCCATCTCTACCTCACTTCTTGTTAAATCGCACTTACAACAACGACAGACCTGAAGAGACTCAATTCTGCTGGCAATCAGTTGGTGCTCAAGACCCATGACTGACAGAACAAGGCGAAGAAGATGAATCTGAAATGTGCAGCTGGAGAAATGTCCGGGAGCATTGTTGAAGCTGACGACTGAATCACTGACATCAAACACACTCTCCGTCACAGCGGCGTCGCGACGACGACGAGCATTGTGCACGCTCGACACGACTGCATGCAGCACTGTCTTCTGAACCTGTCAATACACACACAGTTGTTTGTTTAACTCTTAGGCTTCCTTTCTGGCATTGTAACAGGTGATCAGTGAGAAAACTCTAAATACAGCTGCTGCGACATAACTTTTTGTAGCCCGAATGCCTTTCCTGTTGTACAGTTAAAGCAATGAAGAGATAATGTATGAAAATGATTTGAACAGGTGTTTTATGATGTCTTTCTTGTCACCGAACACTGTCATTATTGCAGTCAGCTTGGACTATTGCAGTATCCACAATCAACAGCCTCTCCAAGGATTCACAAGAGAGGATCATTATCTTGACATCTGCTTGGTGCCAAAGCTCTAACTTGGCCAAAATTATTTTTTAAAGTGTTAAATAACAAGAATGAAACAATGTGCAAATACATTTAAATCTGACAGTCATTTGCCACCTTTAATGTACTACCATTTGGTTCATGCTGAAATATGGTTAGCCATCCATCATCTTGTATTTCTGACAAAGCATCTGGACCACCCAGAGTAGTTAGTTGTGTTCTTGTGTGCAAAATTTGGCTGGAAATGGTGCAGCAGTTTTGATATATGCAAGATTTAATTTTAGTGTGTTGCAAGTCTGGCTACTTATGAGATTTCTTTGTGGATCTGACCCCTAAATAGCGAGATAAATTAACAAAACCCCAAAAGACATCTTGTGCAGTAAGACATCATTTGACATATAGATCACCAAAATCAGTCCACTAGTGCAACCCGTGCACGTGATAATGAGACCAAAAGAAACAGTGGCAAACTGGCTAATCACACGGACCACTCACATTGTCGGATAAAAATTCACTTTTGCACAGGGTAGTCTTCTTGGGATAATTCTACGTTTCAATTGTCAGCAAAGCTAGTTAAGTGATTGTGAGACATGGGGAGTTGACATTTGCCATCTCCCACTGCTTTTGACACTGGCTTACACAATAGGCTTGTAACTAGCATTAGTTGAAGCACATGTGAAACTGCTACAACAAGTTTAGACCTGCGCCAAAAGATAGTACATGTAAAAAAACAAGACAACATTTGCAACAGCAAATAATACAGATGTAGAGATAAGCAATGATGTCTGTGCAACACAATAATGGTAGTGACCTCCAATGCAACTGTCACAAGTTGAATTAACTCACAATAACAGTTATACTGCCATTTACAAACAGTGCTTTACAAAGTCATGGCAGATACAGTCCAGCATACACAGTGTCATCTTACTTTGCATTTGTCCAGCAGGTCACAGATGTATGTTGCGAAGCCACGGCCGCCGGTTCGAGTGATGAAAGCAAGTTCATCAAGCATTGTAGTTAGAATGTCCGCAGCACACACCTGTAGTCTAGCATTGTCTGCCACGTCACATGCCGTCACGCTTGGAGCAAGCAGGTTTGGGTAATAGCCACGCATGTAGTACAGGCAGATAGTGACCAACACATCGATGAACATGCTGCTGCGGAGACCGGACACGCCTGACTCCGTATCAGTACTGCAGAATCTTCGTCCGAGCACCGAGCGACGGTGTTGCACAAGCAGCGACTGCAGCAACATTGCACGCGGTGTGCTCACACTGCCAACGTTGGACGTTGTCAGCGCACGCACCACGACGTTTGGACTGGTTGCGAGAATTGCATGCAGACGGCCAAGCGCGTAGATGGCACGATTCGTGTCAAACTTACGAACGTACAACAGAACGTGAGCATATACTGGATGCATCGTGGGACTCGTGTCACCAACCAATGTCTGTCCTGTGGCAATGCTCACATCTGATGGACAATCAACGTCTTCAGAATGACGGTCATAGACCTCTGATGGTGCTGCATCATCTTCAAAATTCAGACCACTTGACACATTCTGGCATGACCCAAGTGACAGATCAGATCTATCGCTGGCGAGATTCTCTGCATTGTCACCACTGGCAGCATTATCACCGCCGACAGCACGCAAGCGTCTTGTAACAGCAACGTCTATGATGTCGCCGATGACTTTGCGAACAATGGACTCAGCAGACTTACTAACATGACGGCTAGAACCACCGTCATTATTGACAGCCTCATCAGACGCATGCAATGTTCCATCATCCGAGTGCCGTCGGCGATCATTACTCACAGGCACGGTAGTTTCAGTACCAGATGTTACGTTTGTATCCAGAGAATAACGCGATCCAAAAGTATCAATGGGGAAGTCGAGGCTAGCTGCGGTGAGACCAGTCTTGCTCATCATGTCGTACTGGACACACTCAGCATCTGACATCAGTGCACCATACGAGAGGTCTTCTGTAGACTGTCTCAACCAACTGGAATCAACGTGGTAGACAACATAGCCACCCTCACTGCTGATAGGGTACACTTTGACGCCATCTTCCGGGCATGTATCGGCTCTTGTTTCATCTACCGTTGTTGACAGATGCTCACTAGTTTTTAAACAAAACGGTTTGTGAAAATTCACGTGCTGAATTGAGACCCTGCATGCCAGAAAATACAGTACTTAGCCAGCCAAGATAAATAACAACACACCTATGCTTAAACAACAAAAATGCATTAAGTGCATTAGATTTATAACAAGTGTATAAATATCTAAAAAAAAATTCTCCTGGCAAAGATAATAAAAAACTTCACAAAACTAGGGGGCCTATGAAAAGTAGTCAATATAATGACAATGGTCACTCTGTAAGAAATGACGAATACACATACAAATAAGGATAGAATTGTTTGCTCATTATAGTTTTAAACACTAAAATTCAAAAGGTATTTTCAATTTCAATGATAATTCAGCTTTTAAAATGTGTTATTTTAGTTAAATATTAAACGGGAAATAATAGTCTGAGAACAAGCAGCAACAGAATGTACACCGTGTCTCAAAAAAAACGACAATGATGTAGCACACTATAACTTCAACGTACATTAACCGATTTTGGTAATTTTTTTGCAGAGATGTTGCTGAGTGAGTACATTAT
>Ga0209782_1001085_pt1 | contig 13612 bp, 8 predicted proteins | sample WorMetmaBAHAMAS1_FD_187390 | JGI IMG/M metagenome (GOLD analysis project Ga0209782, IMG submission 187390) | Marine gutless worms symbiont microbial communities from Max Planck institute for Marine Microbiology, Germany - Inanidrilus... | ecosystem: Host-associated > Annelida > Digestive system >... | reverse complement strand
GGTGAATATCAGATTTCACTGTATAATATTGTGCTTATTCAGTAAATAAAGAACTGGAGTGCAATTTTCGAGTTAGGGTTAGGGTTAGGGTTAGGTTTAGGCTTACGGTTAGGGCCATAGAGCGCCCGTTAACACTCGCGAGGGATGGCGAGTGGTAGCGTGGTGGAGGGGCAGCCCGTGCCGGGCTGTCCGGCACGCAGCCATTGCCAAACAATATAGTAAATTGTGAATTTTTGTTTTATGTACTGTAATTTGAGGCTTATGTGAATCTGCACTAAACTCGACGTATTTGTTTGTACGGTAGGTACATAATTGTTGAACGTAATAACTAATTGTTGAACTGAAATTTTAGATTCATTTCATACCGGGTGGGCCTAATAATGATAAAAAAATATTTGAGAATCGAATTCTCGATTATTTAGTTATATCTTTACATGTAATTGTAGCTAATTTGAACATGGGGCGTGTAAAATCAAGTGCGAGCGGCACGTCAAGTCGGGAATCGAGGTCTGGTGGCACAGATTATGCATCTGCCAGTGGAAGCACATCATCTGACGTAAAAGTAAAGGGACTTCTGAATGAACTGCATCATTTAATACACCAGGTTCAGGTATGGTACTTGCCTGTGATTTATTATTCGTATTTAATGCTGATAATCAACAAAGTTTTACTGGGTTCTATTTTTGAGTACCAATGCTGTAATAATTTGTTGTAATTTTTATTATGGTAGACTGATAGTAATGTTGTAACTTGTAAGTTTAAAAATGTTGCAGTTAATTTTCTTAAATGCATTTGTTGTGTTATTGCAGTTTTAAATTTTTACTGGTGATAGGTTTTAAGCAAAATATCTAGGTTTAGGTTTGGATTTCGTTGTTTTGATGCATGCATTGTAAGCTAGTCTTATGCTACAGTATACTTGCATGAATTGGTAACAAGTTAAACAGCTCAGTTGCACACATCCAATTGTCCACCCAAAAATGACAAACAATGCTATGAACTAACATGTAAATATAAATGAGGAATGTTATTGAATATACATTTATCAAATTGTTTATAGTATAATATAGTTTTCACAACTTTCAAAATTTGTTTTGTAGGCAATCTAACTTAGTGGTAAAAATTCACCAAATTCATTTGAATAATTTTAGCAAATAGGTGAGCCTCAAAACCTTTAATTATAGTGGAAAAACCTAGGTTTCGGTGATGGACAGACTGAGAAAACCCAGGTTTTAGCCGAGATTTGGATAGCTCAACAACATTATGCATTTGCTATGTTGTGAACTGCTAGTCCACTTAATGCTTGATATACTTAGCTACCTGACAGTTTGTAAACACGTGGCTGACAAACTTTAGTGATGCGTGATATTAGCAGTTTTCTGGGATGTCACTAATTTGGCACTGCTATTTATACACTGTTTTTTGTTGTATACAGGAAGAGAGATCCCGCGGAGAACATAATCTCACAAATATTACAAAAACACAGGAACGTGTGCAAGCTGAAAAGACTGGTAAGTGTATTACTTTCAACAAATGATGTATAAAGATACTTTGCTTGTTCATTTTCTTGCTAAATACTGAAAATTCAATATAACATCACTCATTTCTTGTTGAAGCTTTGACATGTTTGATTTTTTATTCTCGTGTAACCTGTAATGGAAAGGACTGATAAAATATATTGGGTCTAGATTTTCAGAATTAATTTTTTCTTTGTCATATACTTGTACATCATCGTACATGTTGTGTTTTATTATTAACATAGCTTTGTCATTGCGGTATTTTTACTTGTCTAGTTAGTGGATGCATACTGAGTTGTTCCCTGTCTTTTTTGGACATTCTGTTCTTAGATATTGCTGCATTCACAATTGAGCACTATGTTTCTCAAGAGGATGCCTTCTTTGACATATGTGAAGGACCCAATATTCAGTAGTCTAGTCTCATGTCAGACGCATTGCCCGTCAACCATGGCAGGGTCACACTTTCCTCAGTTTAGCTAATATGCTCAGTTGTCTGAAACCACGATCATAGATATGGACATTTCAGCATAAAATTTTTAACTCATACATAAAATACAATTTTTTGTTTTTGTTTAGTTATTTTTACAGTAACTGTTATAATTTTGTGAAAGAATCGTTATTCTGTATTCTGTGGTTTCATTTGTTAGAACATTCCTTAATTGTACCAGGCCCAGCAAGAGACGAATATTTATTATGCGAAGGCAACACATAGGGCAAATGAAAGTTGAATGACTGATATTTTTACACTGGATATTTTTGTTGGTCTCATGAAGATAAATTACTTGATCAGAAATATTGTTTTGAACCAGTCATTCCGAATGCCAAATGTTGCCACTACTTCCTGCATAACTTTCAGTGTCAGAGCAGGCAGCCGAGCTGACAATGACATGTACTTTCAGCATTTCTGCAAGTAACACTAAATCAGTTGCACAACTTCAATATCCAGTATGGGCTTGCTTCTGGCACAACTCTACAACCTTGCGTACACAGCCACAGTACGTAAAGCTATTGGACATGCCATCACATATTAAATTGAAATTAGTTATATTCTGTTATCAATGTGTGATACTGAACAACCTTGTGTATGTTATGCAGTTTCACCATACTACAAGACCAAATTAAAAGGTCTATACACAACTGCTATGCAAGATGCTGAAAGTGAAATAGAGTAGGTTTCTTTTTGTTGTTAGACTTTCGAGCTGTATAATTCTTGCACCGCTTAACAAATCTTGTGATGTTGTGTGTGAAAATCGAAATCACCAAATGCTATTACATACGTTTATAATTAAGTACAGTTTTTATTTAGCCCATCTTGCCGCTGGTGGTGTCATGGTTAAGGTATTGGGCTTATGACTCAGAAAGTCATGAGTTTAACTCCTGGCCGTTCTGCTGGGAAGTTCTTCACGCACATGTGCCTCTGTCACCAACCAGTATAACCCGTACCGGTTGCAGAGCAACAGTGTCCTGCATCTGGGAAGTTAACCGTAGTTTTAGCATCACACTGGCCAAGCTTCATTTGGTTTATCCACCTATGGGCTCAAGCCCTAAGTAAGTGAGATGAGCACCCCGCCAATGCTCCTCAGTCCTCATTGGGTATGATACTGTTTACTTTTATCTGCCTGCCTGCCTGGTAGGCTATATGTTCTGCTGGTGATTTTTATTTATTTATCATTTGTGGTCACTTTTTAGACAGTTACCTCAGAACATACTGAACATGGACTAGTCTTCACTAAAGTTTCAGGATTGGCAGAACTATGGGTGGAAATTATCAATACAACATTCAGTTGCTCAAGGAACATTGCTATAGTAACCAACTTTGGGGTCGAATTGGCTTCCTCCACTGTCATTCTTTCCACTGGTGTTCCAAAACAATTGGATGATCACAATTCCGATGTGAAAAGATTAAATAGTTATGAGTCGTCTACATCTAGTAGAAATTTTGTGAGTTTTCATCCAGTTGTCTTGTAGTTTATTGGGCATTGTGGCCAGACTGTGCACTGATAAGCCGGGTGGGCTACATGCTTGGCTTTGCCACACTTTTTCTTGTTGTCAAATTTTACACTTATTTGACTAATAAAGTATATTATTTCTGTGTTGTTGTCTTAGCTCTCTCAGAACATGTGTCCTTATGTTATTAAATCATTAAGGTCCGGTTTTTCCACAGCAAATTAATCTCCCGATAATTTAATCCGGCATTAAATGGGCAGATAATGATCAATTTACTCAGATGCCGTTTTCCCACCGGCAGTTCGTCAATTAAATCGTCCTAAACGGACGATTAAATCATCCTTAACGGACGATTTAATTGACGAACTGCCGGTGGAAAAACGACATCTGAGTAAATTGATCATTTAATGATCTGTCGGATTTAATGCCATATTAAATAACGGGAGATTAATTTGCTGTGGAAAAACCGGACCTTAATGCCATTCATCGGTGAATCTTTCTTAGCTGGTTAACAGTGTAGAGATTGTTCAGGTAATTCTGTTGAGGTAAACTATGATATCCTTAATTCATTTGTGCTAATTGCTGTGAGCAAGGGCATGTGGGCACATTAAACTCTGTTCCAGCTAAATTCTCCAGTATTTAACTGGAGGTCAGTAAATCTCAATAATAGTGTTGGTATATTTGATGACTACAGTGTAATGAGATAATGAATAATACATATAAAAGATGGCTCTTAAAATGACTACCATTATTGCTGTTTTTGTCAGGCTGTTGAAACGAACGCTGGAGAAAGTTTCTGAGATAAAAGCAGTTCGAGATGGCAGTATGTTGTACCTGTTTGTTGCTTTCTTCTGCCTTTGTAAACAAGAAAATATTTCACTGGAAGTTGCACTACCAACTTTAGCAACACTTAGCTGACCATGAGTTTTTGAATGGCTGTTCCTTATTGACAGTTTATATTTCAGGTCTGCTTTTTATCTGTGGTACTGTAGCGGGCTTTCCCGACTAAAGCTGAACAATTTTGCAAAATACCTAGCTCAAAGGTGTATACTAAATTATATGACTTATGATATTATGATATGATTTGACCTGTCTAATAGCAGTTATGATGACCTTGAGTGTACTTGAAGGTAATTCGTTGATGGCAAACTTTTTCAAATGGGATTTTTCGTAGTTGCAAGATTTTTTACTGACCAGCACGTCTTGCGGTCCCTCTGCAATTGCAGAGTCTCTTGCTGTATTAGCTGTAGCATCTTACTCATTTTGTCATCATCAGTTTATTTGGTTAATAATTTTGTTACGTTCTTTAAAAGCCGCTGCATTTCCGAAGTTATACATGGTTGAGTGAGATGCCTACAGTTTGATTTAGCAGCTAGTCTTAATAGTTTGTGACATGTGTTATTCGAGCATTCCCAATTCATTATTGTTTTCATTTTAATTCATTGGTCAGTGCTGAAAGTTGTCGATGATGGTTTAATGTTTATTTTTGTCAGATGGTAATCGCAAGAAACAAATAATGCGTCGTGGCGTGTTAATGAGTCAGTTGCTACAGAATGCCAACTCACTTCCACTGTGGGTTGGAATGCCAACTGAGAGGTCAGAAGCTACTATTGTTTAGCCACTGGCACATTAAAGAAAGTTACATTTTAGTTGTCACAATAATGTGTTTTTTATTGTAAGCATAAACGTAGATTTTTTATTTAGTTTCAGATGACATTTTAGACCATGTGAGTGAATACAAAGTGTCTAGATTTGCCTACTCCATAGATAGAACAGTCCCAAAATTTAAATAGTTTTGTGTAACTGACAATCTCTTTGAGATATAATTAGTGATAAATAGTCTACAGTAGTCCTTGCCACATTTATACCAAATTTGTACCGGTAGTGCATACCGGTATGTTTACCCATTCTGGTAATTTGACCACAGACATCATGTTGTCTCTTACAGTCTCACATGCTTTTAAGCACATTGTCATCCACAGCACCTGAGTCATGTTTATATTCATATAATCATTTTTGTATTTTGCATTTGATACTGTTAATTTTCGTTCTGATGTCTGTTTGCATTGAGAAACTATAAGTATATGTAACTCTTTTTGAAGATCAAATGGAAGAACGGGAGATGTAGCAACTGGATATTTTTAGACTCATTTATGTGCCAGTGATGCTGAATCTGGGTAGAGTACTTTTACTGTAAAGCAACTGATGCATAATAAAATTAATAACGTGTAAACTGTTGTTTTGTAATGTGTGAACACTACTGTTGTAGGCCTCCTCCACTCTGCAGTGCCGTTCCTGTTGACAGTGGATTTATTGCAAGTCCAGGCGACATGGTCGCGGCTCGTGTTAAAGGCCCGGAAGATGAGGAAAACTGGATACTTGCCGAAGTTGTTGTATACAACACAACATCTGGCAAGTATGATGTTGATGACATTGATGCGGAAGAAGGAAAAGAGTATGTTTAAGTTTCTTTGTCTTTTGATTTTGACAAGTTATATTTTACAAATTGAATGGATAATAGTGTGTCATAGGATGATTGTGGCATAAATATTTTGAACTATATGTTGTTATTATGCTGATATTTGATAGTACTTTCCTGAGTTTTTTTCATTTGGATAATCGAATATCAAAAAAATTCTAGTTTAACATCTCTAGTTATACGCTGTTACCATAGTTTGTAATCGTTTGTTTTGCCTTATTAATCCATTAAACAAATCGGCGTCCTCATTGCCCAGCAACCAAATGATGTCACTTTGGCAGCTAGTGTGCATAAAACTGTATTTATTCTGCGAATAGTTAATCTGTACATGATCGAATATTATAAAATGCTTGTAGATTATTTACTGAATAACCAATCAAATCAAGCTCTGCATAGCTAATTTGAGATTTATACAGTGTTATACATTTCTAGCTTCATTAAAATCCATTTTTTATTTTTGTGCCATGGTTTATACAGTGTTGGTCACACCGGGCATAAGTATGTTACTTAAATATTATTAATAACTTTTATAGCTCATCTATTAATGATCTATTAATGGTTTAAACAGTAAAGGTAACAACCGATTAATGGTTATTTAACACAGCCATAACCACAGTCAAGCCACAACCCAACCGAGTCAGTAAAACATTCACTTGCTGACAACCTGTCTACGTATTACACAATATCTATAACTAATAGGCATGTATCCAGTTATAGCGTCCTCCTTGTTTAATTGCTGGGTCCAACTGTCTTTCTGCAGCTGCAGCGCCTGTCTCTAGGTTTCTTTCACTCTGCTATCTCTTACGTCTTCCGCATTGTAAATGCCTGAATTTTTTTTCACATGGTGAACATATAGTTAAATATTATGTGGTCATTGGTTTGGTTGCTGCAGGCGACACACTCTGAGCCGAAGACGTATCGTCCCATTACCAAGATGGAAGGCTGATCCAGAAATGTATCCGGAGGCACTGTTTCCAAAGAAAACGGTTGGCTGATATTTGATTGTTGATGAAAAATTACTTCAGTCTTGCATTGAAAATGAAAATAACAGTGTTTATGAAATTTTATGTCACTTCTTGAATGGGAGAGTGTGATATAGCTTTTCTACCCTGTTACTGATGAATAAGTGTAGAATAAATAACTCCACAGTATTATTGCGTACATGCAGTGCAGTGATGTCAGTTGGCATACTGATGGAGTGAAGTTACTGCAGTTTATTGGTTGTATCCGTCTTTTGATTAACATATGTAAATAGAGCTGCAATTTTTTATGATTAACTGATTAATGGGACAAAAATTTATAACTGGTTAATTTTTAGTAAGTTTTTGCAATTTATTTACGTGTATCACCGGTTCCAGCGGACACATTACCAGTATTGTTCTTTTTGTGTGTGACTGGTTAAAATGAGAGTACTAAATTGCAACTTGTGTCATTTTGCACGTTATTTCTATGGCATTTTATATCATTTTTATGAGGTAGCCACTCCTTCTGTCCATGAGACTGCATTTTTGAGTTTGTTGTGGGTTAAAAGGAGAGATTATCATAACTGTTTTTGCTGTGTTGTGTTATGACAGTTGTGCAGTTATTAAATTTGTGGGTGTATTTAGGTTAAGGTTTTGTTTTTTGTGTGATTTTATTTAGCTTAGGTTTAGCATTTTGTTTTTTTTCAGTGCTGCTTATTTCTGTGATTTTGTTGTGTTGGGTTGTTCATTACGAGATTGTCCAGGAAGAACGTCACCAAAATGACCTATCTTATGTAGAGTGGGACATAAACAACATGGACTTTGTCAGTCACGATACGGCCAATACAGTAATAGTAAATATAATAGATAATAACTGTATTTGTGAGCAGTCAAAAGTTAATCTTAATTAAGCAGTTAGTATTTAGTAAATATTTTAGATTGATCAGTCATAATTTTATAATTACAACTTGTGTGTCAATCTGACAGTGCCCCATTCCTTTCATTGCACAATATTTTTATTATGATATCAGTGCTTTCACACTGTTGATTGGAAATCAGGAAGAGCATCCAGTCTGTAAAAATTGAGTGACAAGGTGCTGTCATGGTTGTCTGGCCGAGTGAGGCATATCACCCGGCTAATGCCACTGCTATTTTGTCATTTCTAGCTTCATTAAAATCCATTTTTTATTTTCCTGGTGTTGGCTTACCCATGTTGTACTGGAAAAGAGGCTATTAAATAGGTGTCTGCAGCAGTGCCATTTTGTAGAGCACTTCGTGTCGAGGTTGCAGATGAATGTGTGTTACAGTTAGTATTGGCGCTGTATCCGCAAACAACTTGTTTCTATAGAGCTGTTATTCATGAGCCTCCTAAACGGGTACGAACTTGTTTAATAACATGTTTTTAAGTTGTTTTTATGGGTACCAGTATTGTGATATATCAGTATGTCACATCACTTTACTTTGTTTTATTTTAAACTAGAAATGCACAGCAAAGCCTAGCATGTAGCCTGCCCGGCATAGCAGTGTCGTCCCCTAGCAAACACTAGTGAAACAAAACCAAAAACATTTTAGTTATTGACTAATGTTAACAAATGCTGTATTGTTATCAATGTTTTAAGATTATGTGTAATGTGTGTGAGCTTCAGAGATCTGGTGTAGAATTTGTGGAGTCCCTTTTTAAGACAGTTGGTGAATTAAACATTGATAAGGTTGATGAACTGGTTTTCTGTGGGTGGCATCTGTGGAATAATTTTGAATGAGGAAAAGCCTGATTACATAGAAACTGCAGGGTGGTCCAGAAAAAAATTGCACAAAGTTTTGCATGGATAACTTTTGAACCATTAGCTATAGAATTGTGTTATTTGCACCAAAATGCTTAGTGGAGATTACTTACTACTAATAAACACAAAATTTTTTGTATATGATTGAATATTCCTTGTTAAATAGCTGGAAATGGTTACATGTCATCAGGAGGGTGTGCCATCACACAGATCGAAACACACGGTTGTGTTCCCACAGAAAATGTTACTGACTTCATTAAGCTGTTAAACTGGCCACATAACTCCAATGATCTGAACCCCGTGGACTGTTCAGTCTGGGGTGCTCTTCAACGGCTGGTTTTTTTTGGGAGAAGATCATGGACATTGACCATCTGAAATAGGTTCTGATCAGCTGATGTGATATAATTACTTAATTAGTCAAGAATAATCAACAGTGCTATTGATCTGTGGTCCAAACGACTGATGTCGGTCATTCATTCTCACAGGGAGCCATGTTAAGCATCACTCCCATAGTGGTGCTGTGTTGTTGCAAAACGTATTTGTGCCATGGTTTTGGCTTGAAATTAATGCCAGTATTGATGAATGTAAGTTATTTGTTACTAAACATAAATATTTCAACACAGTATTAAAAGTTTATTTATTTTCATGTTATTTACTAATTTCTGAACACTTTGGTGAAAACCGCGTGATGCTGTGATTCACACTTGCAAAGTTCTGATGCAATAAAGCTTGTGCAGTTTCTTTCCTGTAGGAGTAACATTAATAACAGATTTACCGATGCCGTGCTGTGTTGATGCAGATTGGTGAAGATTACCTCGTTCTGTTTGAGGATACATCGTATCCTGATGGTTATTCACCTCCGCTCAGTGTTGCCCAGCGCTATGTTATCATGTGTAAGGAAGACAAGAAAAAGTGAATTCACGTTGCTGCTCGGTGTGACAGCTGATCTAGCTGTTCAATGCAGTTCTCTCATGCTGCTTTTCCACTGTTGCATTCTTGTTGGAGCAGAAGTTATGGAGCAAAATTGGAAGAGAATGATGTCCATTATTAAAATACACACACTGGACAGTTCCTTGTGCTTGTTGAGAATCGGAGCATTTGTGAGACAGATGCTGAACACTCAAAGTATCTGAGTGTGCCGTGTGTACACTGCTTGTGAACTAGACCGTACGATGTGTGTTTTAGTCGTGATGAGGTGTCTGTTGGTATTAACAAAAATAACAAGTTGCTGCAGTTATTGTAACAACAGCCTGGTTAATCGCCGAGCATGGATTGTTCAGTCATATTTGCCAGGTTGCACCCATGTGTACCAGTCTAATATGTTTTTTGGTCTACTGAATCTATCCACCAAATGGCATCTTGATCAGTTCAGCTGTTTTTGCAGGGTAAACGGGCTAACGATTGTGACGAACACACAAACAGGACAGAGCATGCTATGTCAGGACGTTGTTTAGCAGCACCTCACATCTAGCATTAGAGCATTTTGTTAATTTGGGCAGTTGAAGGAAATTGAGTAACCCCAGTTTGTGTTTGTGACATTTAAACAGATTTAACATTGCTTGTAGGAATTTATGTTAAACAATGTGTGTATTGTTAGAGGCAAAAAATAAGTGATTTATTGGAAATATGTCACCTAGTAGTTGTTGCTGTGCTGCGAATTTGTAATTAGCTGCCTGCCAGGGAATGGCTTATGTTTTTCCACAGTACTTTTTCTAGGCAATGTATCTCAGCGGGAATAACCCAGCCCTTAACGGATAACCACGAAATTTGCACACACAAGTTTGGTGTGGGGTCATGCCTGAAAACCTACTTTTGAACAAATTTTCCCTATCCGTAAACAAATTTGGCGGAGTAAACCCTCAAATTTTGCTGTTTGCCGTCAATAATATGTTACAGGCACCACTGAGATATATTTATATCTGGACTGGAGTGCTGCTCTAGAAATGTTAGGTATGGTCATCGTTAGATAATGTAAATATGTTATAACATAAACATATCCATATGTGCAGCAATAAATTGTGTAAATCCTAACCCTAACTGCGTAAGGCCTATTCCATGACTCAGTATGCATCAAACCTGCATTCACAAAGCATCACATAATTATGTATATACCGGTACTTCGATTTGTTGAACGTGAGTGAGTGTGTTTGTCATTTTCTGCATAAGCGGACAGTGGATACAATGCACGAATGCTGTACTTTCTTAATCAGGCTTATCATAAGCCTCATTAAGAATGTATCGCATTGGTAGATTGCATAGTCGGCACACTTTGTACAATGGACTCGTCTTGACGTCCGCCGTCGTCTAGGACAGGATGCAAACAACCGGTAGACCTACGATACAGCTGGGGTGTTAGCCAGTGCACAACGTTGTAGCAAAGATGCTGTGGTACAGTGGTAGCGTCACAGCACGATAGACCCCATTATAGGACAAGAAAGTCTAGCATGGCGCGAGATGATCCGCCCGCAAAAAAACGATGTTATTCACAATACCAGAAGTATAGAGGGGCCTAATGTAATGGAGGATCGAACCACGTACGACCACAAGAAAGTTGCACAGAAAATTTGGCAAAGTTTGGACTCGGGGTTCCTCAGATATGCGTACGGACAGATATTCATCGCAATGCTTCAATTGTTCGACTGCTGTAGACGGAGTGATAACCTAGTGGTTAAATTACGTGTTATTGTTAGCCGAACTGATTGGAAATTTATTGAACTGCTCACGGAGACGCGTCCACGTCGATCAATAACCCACGCGCGACCGACATGCGGGCAGTGACCGAATTTACGCAAGAGAATCGTAACTGGGTCAAATTTTGACCGATTTTCCACGGCCGCGACTTAGGTTGCCATGGCGATCTGGGTTACGCGCTTAGACCTTCGCGGAAATCGAGTGTCGCGCCGAACGAAAACATGCGACAGGTAAACATAAGTGGTTATTTCTCGACAGCGTTTCAAGTCGAGAGGCGTGTGAAAGGAAAGCAGCGTGCTAAGGTGGGCAAACGACGTGCAGCAGTCGGCAGTCTGCGTAGAAATCGTAAGCGGAGACCATCAACCACGTGGTTGCGATGGAAGGCGAAAGTCGCGAGATGTCGGCTGCTGCGGACGAGAAGAACAGAGACGTGGGCGATACGGGTCGCCGCGATACGGCTGCTGTTCGGTCGGTGGCATGTGAACTGCGGACCGTCGCTGACGAGCTGTGGTGTTCCCGATCACCGCGTCGTCGCTATCGTCAGCTGCAGCAGCTGCGCCGTCCAGAAATGATCGTTTTCCGCCACTTGCCGAGCCCGGTACGTAGGTCGATCTAGGCCTGTGGAGAAATTTATTTCAGCAGCGCAGCATAGGAGCTACAATCTTGTGATCTTATGAGTAGCGTAGCTGGCCAGGGAGGTTTCGAGTCCACTCCCCGGGTCCGCTCCATCCCAGCCATGACTAGAATTACGTGTGAGTCTTTAATACACCGGATATTAAGAAAGTTCTGAGTTAATTGGTCCTACTACCTTCATCGCAATGCCTGCCACTGCATGCAGGTTTCATCACTTTCATGTTTAAGCCGTTTCGCCAACTTACGCGCTGTCAAGGAACCATGCAGCCGAGTTTTTTGTCAACTGTCGCCCAAAGGTTTACGCCCCTTTCACTCTCATTAGTATACGCAGAAAGCCGTAGTTGCTTTAAACTGCATGCTGCTGTAAAATGTGTTAAAATATTTTTTGGATCAAATTGTACATAACTTTGGCGCAATATTGAACATGGTCACATGTGAGAACTAATTAGCAATGGTAGAAGATATTGACTCCGTCGTCGCCGGTCCTGTGCTGCCCCTGCTGAGTCACTGAGCTTACACCTACTTGCGTCGCCAACCCTATTGTGGGACGTCATGACGTCATCCACAAAACCGGAAGTAGATAACTTGCTGCTAAGCCGCCGTAGGACGACCTAGCCACGGTCACAGGCAACATGCGCTGAAAATTTAGTGAAGTTTGGACGAGTGGTTTCTGAGATGTGGACAGAGTCGACCGACAGACGCGCTGATCCCAACAGGCTTCCCTACCGACGGCGGAATATTACAGCGATGGCTCGACTCGATCGGCAGTTGCAATTGTTTAGAAAGAACTGATATAAAACTTAAATTATGTATGCTTGTATATGCTGTGTTAGTTTTTCATATTCGCCCCTCTTGACAGTTTGTTATCTTTGTCTTTGTTCCAGGACGTCTTTTGCATGGGCATTGGGCCTTGACCTTGTAGTGCAAGTCGTTAAAATATTATATTGTAATTACTTTTGCATCAGTCCATTGATCTACATAATTACAATCGCTCCAGTTGAAGACCTTTCGAACGGAAATACAAGTGATGTACTACACTTATGCCCAGCCGTCTCGCGAGCTGGAGATGGCCGTCGACAGCGAGAGCTCAGTATAGGTTGACTGTAGGATTCCTATAGTAAGTCTGTACACGGCCTATAGTTGGTGACACTGTGTGCGTATGTAGGCGTGGCTTTTGGACAACTGGCGAGCGTCATACGGTGGTGGAGTGACGACGCCAGTGCTGCTGATGATTGTCGTCTGTGTGCACGCTGTCGACCCAGTGCTCAATGCTGCCGCTCAGCTGACGGCTCTCGTCGTCCGACGTCTACCTCGCCTGTCCGCCGTCCTTCTGCTCTGCCAGATGCGACTTATCGTCGCCGCCGTCCTTCGTTGCTCCACGTGACTTCATGTGTGTCACGTGATCTGACTACTTCCGCGGTTCTGTATGCTAGCGGAGCCGCCACGGACCGTCGCGTTCTGAAACCTGTTTGTTGATTGCGTTACTTGTTAATTGGGCCCATATTCCATGGGGCCATAGCGGTCCCCTCTGTCACGCGTTGTCGTTGTCGTCGTTGGCGTCGTGGACATCGATGCGCAGGCGGCGTGCGACAGTACAGTGGCGAC
>Ga0209782_1001084_pt1 | contig 13613 bp, 7 predicted proteins | sample WorMetmaBAHAMAS1_FD_187390 | JGI IMG/M metagenome (GOLD analysis project Ga0209782, IMG submission 187390) | Marine gutless worms symbiont microbial communities from Max Planck institute for Marine Microbiology, Germany - Inanidrilus... | ecosystem: Host-associated > Annelida > Digestive system >... | reverse complement strand
CCTAGCAACCCTGGCAGTTGGCGGTTATCACAGGGCAGAAACAACACAACGCCAAGAAGACTGTTTTTAGCCCGGTAGGCGGCGTGAGCAGCACGCCGGCGAGCAGCCAGCTAGCGATCAATGTCCCACAGTGCTAGTAGATCTATCCTCGTATCGTCGTCCAGCATCCAGGGCCGCGCGCCTGCATCAATCAACCGTGCACCCGACCGCCTGCTGCTGCTGACGCTGCGCTTATTGATCGGCTCGTTGCCATGACGACGGCGCCTCGGTAAAGGCACGGGCCGCGATCTTTGACCCACTGACCTAGATACGGCGGGCCTACTGCTGCGGCCGTGTGCTAAGGATGTGCGAGTGTACAACGGTCTAAAAGACTGCAGACTCTTACAGGCATAGAATAATTCAGGTTGTAAGAATAAGATTAACCGCTATTTTAGATCTACAGCTATCTGAAATCATGAATAGCAAATCCGCCTACATTAAGTCGCTATGGTGAATGGTGTCATTCAACTTGATTCGAGTAAAGTATTTTAGTTTTTTTTCGTTACAAAGTGCCGATAATTATGTTTCGTTATTAGTCACCGCCGAATTCTTGTCTAAAGTAGACGAATAATCAACATATAAACTTGAAAATTTTCTTGTTGAATACCCATTGTTAATTTGACGTTTTGCTCATCACTATTGACCTTATTTTTACTTGATTAAGTATTCTACGTTGCGGTTGTTTTGTTTTGTTTATAATTTACTAATTGCAATATTTCGTTGAATATATAGCAGTAGCTACAGTGAAGTCCGCGGGACGCTCGGCGGTCGCTATTTAACCCCTTGAATGCTTAGTTATTAATTTTGTTGTGCATTGGCAGTGAGACGGGACACAGCTACACTGAGGCTAGTTGAAGGCTATGGGTAAAACGCGGGCTTCTACGGGCTGCTAGTGTGACAAAAAGTAAAATGTGCTAACCCTAGCACCATCGCTGAACCTAATACCAACCCTATCTCTAACACTAACCCTAAACCCTAACCCTACTAACCTTAAACTGCACGCCCGCATTCCCGCAGGCCCGCATTACCATTTGCTCTAGTTGAAAAGTTTAATTGTAAATGATCTGGCTTAGGCACTGGGCATATGACTAGTGCTGAAGTGTCTTTCACCAAAGCGTCCAGTGTCCGAAGTGTCTGTAAAGCCCATGTACATATCACAAAATCGCAATATCTCCGCAGCGGATTGATTGATTGACGAATTTTGATGAAATTTGGCACGGTGATATGCTTCTGTCCTGCGGACCTTGTCTGCCAATAAAATATCGCAATTTCCAAAATCTAAGATTATGGCAGTTGGCAGTTGCTATCTTGAAAAATAGGATTGACCGATTTTGACAGTTTGGCACGGTGATGTGTCTCGGCCTTGCATCCAATGTCAGCCAATAAAATTTTGTGATTTTTAAAATCCAATATGTGCCAAATTATCAGTCGAATATATCACACCACCACAAATACTGCAAAACTGTTAGACCAATTTCAGCAGAATTTGGTGTTGTGATGCATTGTGACGCTTACAGTCTTGTGATTTAATAACTAAGTTGAAACAGAAATGAAATTCCTTGATATGGACGAATCACTTGTTACAAAACTGCATTCAATTAATGAAAGAATTTTCTCAATAATGTGCGCAATGATTAACAACCTGGGATGTATCTCAGTGGTAGAGTGTTCACTTTGCATGCGAAAGGTCCTGGGTTCGAAACCCAGCATCTCCAATTAATGTTTTTTTTTATTTCGTCACTCGTTACTTGTTAGATTCATTAGAATTTAGAGTTAGAACAGATATTGGTACTGATTCTGAACCACATCCAGTCCACTGTAGATTGATTCGGTACCGGTCTATTTTTTTAGATCGGCACTGGTCCAACAGTACCAGTAATTAGTGTTTGCAGCATGTCTCCTTTGATATTGGCTCACTGTTATCAACATAGATGATTGCTGTACATGCTGAGTTTGATCAATACCTAAATGAACCAGTGCTGATGCCATCATTCACAGTTTCACACTACTGCGGGATTGGATTACCAGCTAATTACCACTAGCAGCTGCAGGAAACCTTGCACATTTCATTGCCATTTGCCATTACTGGACCAGGTACTGAATCGGCCGGTCCAAGTCACATAAATTACTGAATTGGTCTGGTCCAGTTTTTGTGAATTGTTCTAACTCTATTAGAATTATATGTTACTCGAACCTCAGCAGTCCACAATGCATTTACAGCTCATCTGTTTACATCACCGATTCCATAGGCCTAATCGTCTGCATCCCTAAGGGCTATAAAAAGGTACCAAAATTGGCAATAAATCAGCAAATAAAATTATAAAAGGAACACATGTAGAATACTTGCCTGTGCCTAAAACAAGGGCAGTAGTTCATCATTTTACATGCAGCTGTTGCCGTATTGTTTTTTAAATTTTTTTTAAATTTTTACACTGGGAATGGGGCACAGCCCATCCCCAGACCATATTCCCAAGTAATTTCTTTTTATAAGATGAAATTAATGCTAACTCTGCTATGACCACCGGCTGCTATTCTACATTCTAGCTATATAAAAACACTAGTTTATCCATAGTGTAACAGCATCGGATTAAAAACTGCAGAAATCATAAAAAGGTGATTACTCGGCATCAAATTGACATTTATTTGACATGACGGTTGGTAAAAGTGCCTTTTATGATTTTTGCAGTTTTTGATCTGTCGCTCTTAACATTATGGATAAACTATTGTTTTTTTTGTATTTATCACAGAATAATGCTTGATCAGACATATTGTTTACTGTCTATGGAGATAAAAAGAAAAGAGCACAGTAGTGTTAGATGTGCCAGAAATTAGTTAGCATACCCTAATTTACTACAATTCGTGCTTAGGCCTGTGGTGGCTTTGCTATCATACACGCATTATACAACTTTGTCCATTAGTGTCCAGTCAGTTCTGCAGTATGCACCTTTGTGATTTCATCTCTTTGTCAGTCATTACATTACATTACATTACATAGAAATTATTTAAAGTCGCCTATTGTGAAAAAAAATGCTAAACGACTGTCCGACTGTCCGGTGTAAGCACTGGAGGTAAGTGTCAGTCATGCAGTTTCAGTCAAACTGTGTTTTTATATTGTGTGAATTTGTGTGAAAGTGTTTTATCGCTGTTGCCACTGCTGTAGGTGATTATTAAAGTAACAGTGCCAAGATGCCGTCAGTGACAATGAGAAAACTGTGGCTGTGTCTTGTTCTGCTGCGCTTGGCATGGACCTGTTTGCCGCAGGCTGGATACATCCATCCCGATGAATTCTTTCAGTCCATCGAAGTTGCGACAGGTCTGTATATAGCTGTACTGTTTTCAGTTTTTTTAAACCATGCATCGATCCCAATCCCGAGGTTAGTCAGAGTTACTAAAAGTTGAGTAGCAAACAGCAAACTTTACAGATAATTATAACAGTTTTTTGCAGACAGCATACTTTTCCTGTTGCCCAAATAACAGTGTTAAAATTACAGAATAATGTTCTTAAATGTTTAATTGTCTAATTGATCAATCGCCCATAAGTATGTTTTGGAGTTTCTGGACTACGTTTTTACATACAAATACTGTACATGTTGTCAAGCCATAGTCACTGGCATCGAAACACTAATTTAAAGGAAATATTTATGTGCATATCATGTATCATATTGTCTACACATTCAGTTGTCATTATCATAATTACTATCAGATGTGGAGTTAACCATTTTCAAATTCATTGTTTACTAAATTTGTTAATATGTTTTATGCATGTTGAGCATTGTTTCTCTGTTTATAAAATTATATGTAGTTTGAATGCACAATATTGACATGCAGTATGGGTAACTAACATCACTGTACAGTAGTTTAGCAACCATTATTTAGGTGTATCTTGCTTAGTAAGTTTCCCATTATACTGATGGATGTCTGTACATGCCCTTCTGGCCTTCTCAGTGCCAGGCAGTGGAGTCACATGCTAATTGCTAAAGGTCTTTTTATTTATTCTGTGTCTTGACTCCTGAGAATAAGGTTCCATTTATAGCAGCGTGGTATTTTGTAGTGTGTCCCATCTTTATGAATCTGATAGGGGCCTCTCTATCCACTGCCGAGGGGCCCCTCAATGCACCACTTAGGTGTTCTAGTAGCACAGCCCATTTTGTCACCATCAGCACAGCAAAACAAAAAGAAAAATGACCAGCAGTGGTGTCACTACCCAGGGGTGTTGCTACGGAGTTGACTGGGGTGCACATATTCACCCCACTTTTACCGAGAATGTTCCTGAGATTGATGCAGATACGCTGAGTCTAGATGGTCGTAGTGGGAGGGTAGGGGTAGGTCAGGAGTGAAGCTTACCGCTTTGATTGTCTATTCATTTCACAGTAGTCGTCTGCTAATTTGCGGTAATTTTGGGCTTCCCATCAAATTATCAGTACAAAGTACAAACCTTTAGTGGTCTGCATGGAACTCAGTGTCTGCCTTAATCATCATCACCGTCATCAAGTTTTTATTAAATTATAGGCTACTGTTTGCTCGTTTTAATTCCAGTGATATTGAAATTGCTAAATTTTATGTGTGGCATAAAGCTAAGGTACACTTAACTGACTTAACTGAAGTTTCAGATAGCTGTACCGGTACATGTTAACCAGATTTGGTAGTGCAATCGGTTTGTAACAGTACAGAACACACCGGAACTGTAGACTTAAATCAATGCAAGCATATACCATCAAAATGCACCAAAATGTGCCATTTTTAAATGAAAAATTCGCTTTTTCTGGGGAGTGGATGCCCCATGCTGATCGTACCCCCGACTGGGGAGGGGACACCCCTCCTCACACTCTACCCCATATTGTCCATCCCACTTTGTTAGAACTGGTAATGCCCCTGTCCCAAGACCTCCTCCAGTATTCTGCTGTACAACAGGTTTCTGACACAACATTCAATGACTCCATCTCCATCTGTCTTCAGCTTCTCACATCAGTGCCACATAACCATCCTTTACCAACATCTGTAACATCTGCATCCTCCTTCTTCCTCCTTCAGATCTTCCCTTCATTTGTCTTTCTATAATATCTAGCAGTAAACTCCGATGCCTCACAATATGTCCAGTCCAATGATGTTGTCTCTGCTGGATGATTTTCGTTATTTGTCTATCCTCTCCACTTTTGCCATCACTTCTTCATTTGAACTTTGAAAGACCACCCACTAATAAATATAATAATAAACAGCTTAATAAGAAAAATTGCAATAGTAACTGGGCCTATGCAACATGCAGGCAAAGCATACAATGCTGCTTTGTTCACATTTCTAGAAAATTTTGTTGGTCTTGAAGTTTTGTTGTCAGTCACTGGGGGTCTTTAAGAGGTCAGGGATTCCATTTCATTGAACTGCATTTCATTGAACTGCCCAAACGCTAGGTAGCTACACCACTGCTGGCCAGCATTAGTATTTAACTACTATACCAAGTGTGACGTGCATGAGGAATAGACGTGGTCATTAATTGGTTATTTCGTTTTATTATTATTATTATTCTGAAACGAGTAAGATTATAGTGTCATAAAATCCAAAGGACTGCAAGAACACTTTACAAAAGTACGCATAAAAGCATGCATTTGGTACAGACGACTTTATTACTTAATCATTTGTTAGAAACTATACTGAATGTGTATTTGATGTTTGTAGGAGATATGCTGGGTATAAAAACTGTACGAGCGTGGGAGTTCAACAGCACATTTCCCATACGTAGTATTATTCCCATCTACGTCAGCACGGCATTGCCTCTGCTGTTTCTGAGAGCAATTTCTGCTCTGTGTGGTCATGTTATTAGCTGGTACTCTGTCACTGTGGCCGTTCGTCTGATGGTGACATTATTAAGTCTGATTACAGACTATACGGCAATGCAGCTGTCAGCCTTGCATGCCACGGATGCGATGTCGGCAGCGGTTGTCGTGGCAACATCCTATGTGAGCCTTGTTTATTACACACGGACTTTCTCCAACACGCTCGAGTCTTTTCTCTATGCAGCTCTGCTCTGTGTTGTCACTCGTAAGTCATGCTCGCCGAGAATTTTACCGTTTCCCAGATTTCCGTATGCCACTGCAATCTCTTTGCTGATAGTGCTCGGTGTGTTTAACCGTCCGACATTTGTTATCTATGCTGCAGTGCCATATCTATGGTGGTTGTTTAGTGACGGTGTTTGTAAAGTCTCGATAAAAGTTGTAAAATCTGTGCTGATGGCTGTACCAGTTTCCGTGTTGTTAATAGTCTGTGACTCGATATATTTTGGTCACCTTGATATTAACAACTTGAATGTTGCGGATATGAGTGACATTGTGACGATTTTGACCCGAAACCTGACAGTGGCGCCAATAAACTTCATACTATACAATGTGCAGTCTGACAATCTCGCCGAGCATGGAATTCACCCACGATATACACACTTTGCCATCAACCTGCCGCTACTGTTCAACGTTCTGTGTGTTGGCTTCTTCTACGATGTATTCACGACACATTTTAGGATTCATAACCGGAAGCTGTTGTCCATGTATCGTGATTTTGTGATGTTGTTGATCTGCTGCGTAGTTCCCGTTGGTTTGTTGTCACTATTTCCACACCAGGAGCCCAGATTTCTCATTCCGTTGCTGCCTGTCTTAACTGCTCTTTATGCTCGTGAGCTCCATATGAATCATGTGATGATGGCGATGTGGATCGTTGCTAACTTATTTAGCTGTTTGTTCTACGGATCTATCCACCAGGCTGGTGTCTTACCATGCCTCGGTTATCTACAGCAGACTCGGTCAACCGCTGTTGATCGCCATGTGATCTTCTGGCACACGTACACCGCTCCTCAACACTTTCTGTTGATGACCCGAGACCCACCCCATGGTGGGAACACCACACTCACGAGCCTCGAGGGAAAGTCCTTCGAAGATTTAATTCATCATCTGACAGCTGTAAACAGTTCATGGTCAGCACATCATGGGGGAAAACCCGAAGTCATGCTTGCCGTGCCATCATCGGAGCATTATTATCTCGTCTGTAGGGCTGCAGATGCTGGCATTACACTGGACCTGTATCAGTCATTCTGGCCCCATTTGAGTACAGAGCATCTGCCGGGCATGGAGGACATCATGTGTCGTACACGAGCTACGAATTGTCACACTAATATAGATGCTGCTGATGACGATGATTATTTCTGTACTAAAACTCTGATGCAGAGGATTAGGTTTCTGACTTCACTTAATCTTTATCAAGTCACATTTTATAAGCATTGATTAACAGTGTACTACAGTGGCATGTTTTTGAAAGAAATATTACAATTTTGCCATTAAATTAGCACTTACTGAATGTTTTATCAACTATTCTTTATGACTTTAACTTTTTGGATTACCCAGTTTATCGTTACTAGGGATGTACCAGTTAAAATTTTGGCCGGATTTTGGATTTTGTCCAGATTTTAAAATGTCACTGAATTATACTGCATTTTAGTGATTTTTGAAACATTTTATTTGATGTTGCCATTGTGTTATTTTATTTACCGGTACTGCAAATCTCGTGCTTGATGAGATCCTAAAAGCTGTTTATTAATACTACTGATGGCATAATCCATTCATAATTGGTGACACTGACTGTTAATTGTACTTTTTGAATCTGTTTTATTTTAAAAACTGTAGATTCCACTCCAGCTAGATTTTTTGTTATAATAATTTATTGTTGAATGTCTGCTTTGTTACGTTAATTCATCAGCTTTGGTAATAAGTGATCAGCTAGCAACGTACCTCTAAAATAACTTATTATTGGGCCCATTCTATGAGGCCATAGCAGTCCCCTCTGTCACATGCTGTCGTTGTCGTGGACATCGATGCGCAGGCGGCGTGCGACAGTAGCGACACCTGGTGAATGGCAATGTAAAATTAGGGTGTGCGGCGGCTCGCAGTATCGAATGGGCCCAACATTTTTCAAATGCTTCTTGTTTTGTTAAGTGGGACATACAAACCTTAACCGATTTTGGGCAGTCAGGTAGTCTGGTTTAATCTTGGTTGTGAAGCCTAATTTTAGTATTCATATGCCAGTTTTACTGATTTTCTTTAGGAATTAAGAGTTACTGGTTTAGATTCGTTTTCAGTATTTGATGGTTTTGTGTGGCACAACATTAAAATGGCTGCATCTTGTGATCTTGACACATTGCTGTTGGTCTTGGTCTGCAGTTTTAGCCTGCATTATTCATATGTTGCATTTGCAACTGTCTTGTTAAATTTTGGAAGTGTTGGCATGTTATTGCTGTAGTTACTAGTGAGTTGTTTTGAGTAGTATGTAAATTATTCAGCATTGCATGTAACACTATCTCAGCATCTGCTGAGTTTTGTTGTAAACTAAACTGTCCACTTTTTACTACGCAACACTGAGCTACAATGCCCAAAACCCTTTTTGAAATGTATGGTATTCCTTGCTATTTCTGTTTAAATATAGCTGCTGATTTTAAGTGCCACTTTGTATAAGAAAACAATCATAGAGACTTCTCAATGATGGCACCTTGCGATTAGTATTTGCTGCTCTTTATCGTAAATTTGGTGGAAATCTCAGCTGTATGTTGTCCTATCCTATCATCGCTTTTATTACAAGATGCACCATAAAGTAATTATGTGAAAACTTGACGTCACCCACACACCGGAAGTACAGTACGTATTGCTGCACAATCAGATCAAAGGATCGACCAATAGCCACAGGTAACATAACATGCACAGAAATGTGTGTAGTTCAGCCGTGTGGTTTTCAAGTTATATATGAGCAGACAGACTCGTCACAGTATGAATATGCACTTCTCCCAAGTAATACAAGAGGGCCTAGCAGTGGCTAGCATAGTGCGAGATGTTGAGACAATGCGCGATAAATTGTGCCAATTCACTTCCGTCACCGACAGACACTGACATCGTAGCATAAGTGCGAGATGTATATATTAAATCTCGCGCTAAAAAGGATATACACAAGCTATGGAAAAAGTGCAAAAATGGACTAACATTTTACTGGCATTGAGACTAAAAATCTGAGCTACCAACCAAGGCAAGAGGGCATATGGTGGAAACATATACATGTAAGGCAGTTTACCAAAAATATGATTTATGTGTTGCATCTTTCCTTAACAAGGATAACATGATCGAATGTAACTAAAGGAAATCATCTGAGATGTCAGAAGTCTCGTGTTAATAATTGACTAACAAAAATATTTCTTTTCTGATAAGGTGGTAAATACATGGATGGAACAATTTGCCTAACTGGGTTGTTTCTGCTAACACCACTGACACATTTAAAAGCCAGATTGGATAAATTATGGCACAATCAAGATAGTGTATATAATTCTAGGCCTACAGCACTGTTGTACAGAATCGGAATCTGCAGTCAGGTGTTAAGTAAAGAATTTTAGTAAATGAGTACAGTGTACAGTGATAAATCCGTACTTAACTTAAGTAGTCCTTAAATCTCTATGCATTTCAATGGAGATTTGAGGACTACTATGAAATATTTTCAAGTATAGATGGTGCAATCCGTCCTTAACCTGCCGTCTGCTCCCGTAAGCTGTGGCTGCGTCTAACATCTTATATGACGAGTTCGTAAATATTACGTAAATTGCATTATAAGGACGATGACTTTTATGATAGAGTAGACGTGATCGTAGTCGCAGTGAAGACTTATTTTCGTGGCTAATGACCGTGTTACTTCCTCAAAGTTGCGTTTTAGATATACCGGAAGGAAGTGGATGCCAAGGAGTTTGTTTGTTTACAAATGGTTGCTATTCTGAGGAAAGTGTTCTCTGGGCGATGATTTTATGTGTACATTTGCTTTAAAGATGCTAAATGGCGGCAGAAACAAACATTGATCCGCTGCAGTTGGTTCCGCATCGTATCAGAGCGTTGGAACTAATCTACGAGAAGTACCGACCGGCAGACGACAAGACAACGAACAATGTGTTGTCACTGCGAGCGCCGTCGGACAGATCCGCTGAGAGACCCGGCGACGAACTTTCGAGAAAGAGGCACCCCAGTGGCGCGGAGTTGCAGTAAGATCGATATCACACTTGCAATTTTCTTGTGCGATTTTGATGCGCGACTTTGTCACTCGATAAACTCGCGGCGTGCGAGTGTGGAATTGCGCTTAGCACATACAAACCAAATCAACATGGCTTGTACTGTACAGATCCTGATGTCTGATGATATATCATTGCAAGCAGTTTACTTGCAAGTTTTACACCCGACATGCATAGTCGCACGACAAAATTGCCGGTTGTGACATCGGTGTACATTTTAACGTTTTTTTTCTGGTAATGGTTACGATGCGGGTAATAACTCGCAAAAATGCTGGTTTCCAGATGCGGACTGATTGTAAACCTTTTTTCTGATACATAGAATAGCAAGATAATGAATAACATACTGTCACTTGTAAAACTATTCCATTTTTTGATACCACTTTACGATGTTAAAATTTATATATCATCTGATGTGGGTCAGGGTGTAATATATATTATGGTGTTTTTCATGATTTAACATTGTATCTATTTGCATATTTATTTTTTTATTTTTTTCTGGCAACCATGCTTTTATCTTAGCTGGTTGTAGTTCAAAGTGTGCAGCACATGATTCTTGCTACATCGTTATTGTTTGTAGTCCGATGAACAATATAAAGGCACAGGTGCATCATGGAGACACAGATGAAAGTAATAGTCAGAAGTTTGTTCCATATAAGTCAGCTCCACTACTGCGTACTGGTGAGTTTTTGCAAGCTGTCCAAGTTGTACAGGGTGATGAAAAAGTTAGAAAGGTGCCAAAGATTTCATAAAGTTAACTGTAATTAAATACTGTAAATTTGGCAAACATTTAGAGTGTGCTGCAGTCAATGGTGTTGACTTCGTTACTAATATATTGCTTAGTCTTGAGATGAAATATTTATTCATTTATTCAGTGTCAGTCCAAAGTCTATTACGTACATTAACAACAGGCTAATAACCATCCACACGTCTAAAATAAAAGAAAATGAATGCTGCACTAAAATAAAATAAAAATGTTGAAAATATTTGCAGAAACTTGCAGCATTATGAGCATAATATTTTATTTTGCAGCCAATCATATGACATCACCTGTTGTTATTATCTGTTATGTCGATTATGTGATGACATGTAGGTTTTATTTAATCTTTGGAATGTTACGAAAGCTAGGTTACGGGGACAGGGAGATGGTTATATTTATTGTCGCTGCCACAGTCATGTAATTTAACTAAATTCAAGTAACCACACTAGATTAAGTAGGTTTCACATATTATTATTCACTCTTTTCAGTGTTATGTTTAGGATGTAGGCCTATGCATTCACAGTATTTAATACTGAATACTGCTTATTGGATGTTGGCTGTCTTTGCTGGTAACAATAGCAACACACCTCACCATGCCACACTTTTATAACCTTTCTTATGTTCCCTAGTAGCAGCCTAGCCTGCCTTTCATTACATTACCTGTTATGTAATGCATGCATAAGCGAAAATAATTAGCATATGCCCCGCCCATTTTCTTGCGGAGTATTTTACTGAAGCACTACAAATTTTTGCAGCATTTTATTTTAATTTACATGTGTGGGCACTTAAGGTGGAAGGTTGAAGTTATGTTTGGATTTAGGTCGGCCGCTGACTGAAACAACCGAGGGAAGGAATTTCCTCGATAAGCCGTCGATGTTTCAACAATCACATCAGCGATCGCTGTCAATGGGTCAACTTGTGAAGAGTGGAGAACATGTGAACTCCGCGGCACATTATGTACCATCACCGTTGAAGAATGATTATTATAGTAGCAGGTTTGTGTCCATCATGTAGACTTGAAAATTTTAGTTAAAGTTTTTAGCGCGAGGTGTAATATATACATCTCGCGCTTATGCTATGATGCCAGTCCGTCTGTCTGTCCATCTGTCTGTGACGGAAATGCATTGGCGCATTATAGCTAATTTAGGTTTCAAACTCCGATCCACTTTACCGCGCATTGTGGCCGCCGTGCTGCTGGTGGGCGCCATGCTGCTCGCCGTGCTGCTTGCAGGCGGATCATCTCGCGCCATGCTAGCCAGTGCTAGACTCTCTTGTTATTCATTTATTTTGCAATGTACGGTGTGCATTACTTGCAACATATACACCAGCTTCGCCGACAGAGCTTCGACATCACTGGATCACACACGTTTGGAACACTTTGCGATTGAATTTGTGACAAGACTTTAGCTATGTACAGTTTAAGCAACAGTTTGAAACATTTCTGTTTCAGAGTTAGATAGCCCAGTGCATAGCTACTGTAGATTTCTGCACCCTAAAAATAACCTTACTATCTTACTTATTTATGTGACACTGCATAGATTGCTGTGATCTAGTGGTGACATGCCTGACTGCATCGAAAGTAGATATAAAATACTGATTCTACCACATTGCATTGCATTGTAATGTGATAGTATTGCATTTAACGGTATGACGCCAATGTCGATCAAATCTTATTGTTGCCAGTTAAATGTTCATCACAGCAGTCACTGTAATATACAATCTTGGGCATTGACCTCTGTACTACACTTCATAGTCGTTCCAGCCTTCCATTGCCATGTTATATTATTAGGCCTCTTTACTGTGTAGTGTAATATTATTATTGGGCCCATTCTGTGGGGCCATAGTGGTCCCCTCTGTCACGCGTTGTCGTTGGCGTCGTCATGGACATCGATGCGCAGGCGGCGTGCGACAGTGGCGGCGTGCGACAGTAGCGACACCTGGTGAATGGCAATGTAAAACGGCTCGCAGTGGCGACGGGCCCAACATTTTTCAAATGCTTCTTGTTATTATTATCATTATTAAGAAACCCATTCTTACTGGTCATGTTCCGTATTTGTGCTGTTGATGTCTGTCAGCTTGTCTGTCGGTTCGTAATGAGCATATATTTTGAAAAAATGGCCGACTCAATTCAGATGCCATTTGCACTGATGGGTCAGGTGGATTTAAGGAACCATGTATTAGATGGGGGTCAAGACCCCCAAATGGTAAGGGGCAATTTATTTGTGGGAAATGAGGCAGCACAGTGTAACATAGGGAGAATGTGACGCCGTGATGTGGATGTAGCATACCTGCACCTGAGTGATTGGACTCTTCCGCGGTGTGCATTGCACAGCTGTCACATGCAGCGGACTAGTCCATTCTCTGCCATGAGGGGTGGTGACACGGCCTTTTGTCTAATTTTAGCAGCCCTGTGGCTTGATCGCTAGTACTCATTTGCTGTGATGTTTGGCAGCGGAGAAGAACGGAAGCAGGCAGGCCGACGTGTTACTGAGGAGGCGTGGTACGACGGTCATTTAGGGCCGCAGTCTTATCGTCCATGGCAGATTCCTCATTACTATCTGGTCGGTTGTCATGCTTTCATCGACTCGCTGGCAGACGTTCACTTACAGTTGTTCATTGGGTCACGGCCCGCGTGCTGGCGAGCCAAGCCGAAGCCATCGTACGCACCGGCAAACATGGCCACAACATAGAATAGATATACACTAAATAGCAACGAACATAGTAAACTGACAGCAAGATGACGGCTTA
>Ga0209782_1001083_pt1 | contig 13617 bp, 6 predicted proteins | sample WorMetmaBAHAMAS1_FD_187390 | JGI IMG/M metagenome (GOLD analysis project Ga0209782, IMG submission 187390) | Marine gutless worms symbiont microbial communities from Max Planck institute for Marine Microbiology, Germany - Inanidrilus... | ecosystem: Host-associated > Annelida > Digestive system >... | reverse complement strand
CACACACACACACACACACACACACACACACACACACACACATGCACACCCCACATACAAGCGAAGCACTAGCGACCATCTTTAACATAAACCATACATGCTGCGTGTTAATCCCAGTTAAGGTTTACTCAAAATTCTAAAGAATAACTGGAAAACATTTTTCTACAGGCTGGAAGCCCTAGCTTCCTGTCACTTAGCCAACAGTTTCTTAGATCTAAAGGGAACAACAATGAAAAATCATCCATTCATGGCCAGCCTGCCAAATTTTACCCCGACAAACTGACTGAATGGACGTCGCACCCTTCTGCCAGTCTTCCAATATCACTATCCAGAAATACTTTAAATAAAAAAACTAAGATGTTTGCAGCTTAATGCCTATTAGAAAACAACTATTTCACGTAACATAACCATCGCTATTTGTATTAGAACATTTAAATGCAACAAATGACAAACACTATGCAGCATTACGACAAAAATCACCAACCTTCTGCACTGCAGTCAGCACAGTTCCGATTACTAGGATTAACATATACTTGTTTAATTATCTGCAACAAAATCCCAAACAAACATTTAATGCAGTGGTTATTGCCAACCTTCCTTGCATCAGCACCTTTTAATGATATCTCAGAATGCCATTACCCTCTTTCCAAATAATATAAGGCATTATGCAATAAAATACTGTATTATTAATGATTAAAGTGTGCCACATAGATTACTTATCTCTCCTGTGTGCTATATGGGATTAGTCATCAGTTCATCTTTGATATATTGGCCTGGCTAGATAATGATTGAAATTACTTCTGTCAAAAAGATATTTCAACAGTCTAAATCTGCGATTCTTTGTTCCATATTTTCTACAAAACACAAAGCTCCTAGGAGGGTACTTCTCTGGGAATTCCCCAGGTTGGGAACTACTGATATAACATTTCATGCTACAAATCCACAGAGATGCAGAGTCAGCACTTAGAGATCTTTCATCCATTCAGCTCACAATAACCATCAACTCTTCTTATGTTAAGTGTTTAAATCTGGGACACAAAATTAGCATGTTGCATACACAGTAGTCAGTCATCTGTAAAACATTTAGGTGGTTCATGAACATATAAATATGACGCATAGCAAAAATAGAGAAAGACTGAGCACACAACACAAATATCTTCTTCAAATATTACAGCAAAATAATGTTAAAATTATCTACTTACTACAGAAAATTTAAACTTAGCCCGTCTGAGAAAACATTCTTTGTAACCCTATTGCTATACATACACTGTCATCTCCGAGACTCCGAGCGATGACGTCTTCAAAGACCGTCTTCCACCGACTCAACTCTTCATGTGAATCAAACAGTAACCTATTGATACACACAGCAGCAACTGGCATCAGCATCCGGCTCTTACTGCAATTATAGTTTACACTGCACTGAATTCATCTGTTGCAGATAAACACCGACTAAAATAGCAGGTGTGATATGAAGCAATCCTAATTCCAACAGTCGTCAATCGATCACAAGCATAAAGTTCAAGTGCTCATCAGAACTACCTAGAAATCACCTACAAGGCATTGCAGTCCATTGCGTCTTTAAGTCGCTAGTAGGCCTAAAGTGCTCCAATTTATCCTCATTTTGTATTACTCGCACTAGCTGTTGTATTAACTATTTGCACTGGTATGATTGAACCTGTAATGCTAAGCACTGTACTGTTTGCATTGAAGTTATCTGTCAGTGCATTGCCTTAATGCCTTATGGTTGTGATTACTGTCACCTTAGCTATTCCCCTGATTGCTGTGAATTAAATCAGATCACACTTTGTGGTCGGTTAAGTGACACACATACACAGGAGATGCCTCATGAATATTTGATGAACTGATGTCATAGAGGTGTGAACAGTATTGGTCTCTTCTAAGACGACAAATACAAGTTTGGAGCATACATGGAAAACGAAAATCAAAGTGGGCGAATAACTAGCCAAAGTATGCCTTAAATACTGTTTAAAAATTGCATATATGTCAGGATTTTTAACACCGCATCTTACAATTAATCAAACAACAAAACAGAAATGATGAAAGCGAACAAACTAACATGAATGCAGCATATGGCGTATAAAGCCTGAGGCGGCATTTAGACAGCTCTTTAACTGACGAAGTTTGCATCTCTACTTGATGGACCGGCTGGTAAGCTTTGAAGTCCTGCAGCACATAATACAATACAAACACTCCAAATGTTATGCTACCCAAGTAGTTACTGTGCCAGAAAATTTCCCTAATTTTCATTGGCAAGTCCTTTGTGTTTGTTCTTCTATAGTATTTTGTGCAACTGGTGTTAGATAGGATAAATGTTAGATACCCATTTAATGGCGTATTTTCCATGACAATCTGGATAAGCCAACATCAGAAAAGTAAACCATTCAGGAATGTAACAAATCAACTCTAGACACATAACCATGCAGCATCCCATCATTAAATTTTCACAGGCCAGATTCTCCGATTGACGCCCAACCAACAGTTACAACTCAAAATGCACTGAAGGCAACAGCAGCAATTGGTATTAGGATTACAACATAATAACAATTACAATTACTCCGCATTTTGTCTCACTCCCTTCTGTGCTTTGACATCAGTTGTTGGGTAACTGGAAGGGCAAACAGCCTGTAAAAATTATCCCAAAGGTTTATTTTGTAACCACAAAATACCAGTAACATTGCGGTACTTGTAGCACAAACTGCTATACGCTTCCTTAATCTTTACCTTTACAGACAAATAGGCTACTTAAATGATAACGACAAGTTGTAGTACAAGTACTATTAGTACTACTAATATTATGCAGCAGTAGTAGCATTAGCAGCAGTTAGATGAAGTTTCCAAAAATCCTTAAAATTTTTAATTCAGATAGAAAATGCTGGAATAAACACAAAATTCACTTAATCATTTCAAATATGTGGTTTACATATGGCCAGATATTGATATTTATGCAACAAAACTACTGTGGTAAAAATTGTGCATATTATATTAGAATTTTTATCATGTGTGACTCGGACATCATAAAATGTAAGAGTGTAACTTGGCACCAAAATAATCACAACAAGCCATGTAAAATCTTATGTAAAATATAATTAAAACAATATTCCGATTACTCCATCCAACCAGTTTCTCCAACTTTAATTCAGGCCAATCCACTATAAAATAACGTAATAACAGTAATCAACAGAAGAAAAGGACATCAGACAACCTCGTAGGTTTTGTAGTAACAAAGTCGTGATTCTTTCAGCGCTAGATACAGTTTGCCTTTAACACCATTCATCCGAACAAAACCCTGCAAACATACTGGCTTCATTCATTAATATACTGAACACAATCCAGTACTCGAGAATTTGTCTGCTGTGACGGTGGTAAAGCAATTTTAGTCACTGACATAGGCATAAACTTCTATAAGGCTGCTAGGCTCGATCCCCCTCTACTTTTTACAGTCCAAGGTTTTCCAGCTTTTGAGCCTCCCCCACTTTTTGTCAGATGCAAATTTTGCAGTACCTATTATAAAGGTGGTGTGTGTTGGCCATCTAGACCCTGACAGCCAATAAAATATTGTGATTTTTAAGATCCAAGATGGCTGCCAGCCGCCATATTAAAAAAAATCACAACATCTCAAAAACAGGTGGACCGATTTTAGCAGAATTTGGTAAAAGGTACCCTACCCTAAGGTACCCTAGAAAAAGTACTGAAAGTGACAATAAAACAGCAAATGTAAATATAAGAACAACAGTCTATCCATAATGCCAACAGCGATTGATCATAAACCGCAAAAATCAGCATCACGTTGACACTCAGGTATAATTTTTGCAGTTTTTAATCGTTCCCTGTTGAAATTATGAATAAACTGTTGATTTGATATTTATTAAGATATAAGCTGGTACAGAATTCAACTGACCTGTAAGATTGGTGAATTCATTTCTCCGCCTTCGGTAAAGTCATCAAAGTTCACCTGTAAATGCCAAACACTCCACTAAAATTTACTTCCATGAAAACAACCATTATTTGATATACAGCAAACTGCTAATGCATGAAAAATGACCATTCCTATACCCGGCATCTTATTTGAATTTCATAAACAAAACATAACGGTACGAAATCTGTGGCACATTTATCACACGTTTTTATTACACACGGCATACTACAAAGTCGTATTTGCACAAGCCAAATAACTTCTTCCTCCATACTATACCACCCATTATCCATTATCAGTAGCTGGAGCAAACAGTCTGCACTTAGATCTTAGATTTGAGTATGTCCCAACACCAACAGTTGATCACTAGTTGTTCTTGCATGCAGTACCTCAACTAGTGCTAGAAACAGGTACCCAGACATCAGTTTCAATACCTGCAAACCCGGGTACCAATACTCAGGTACCACAGCACAGTTTAATACCTGTCGGTAAGTCATATTAGGCCCATGCATAAATTAATAAAAATCGTAAATAAATGACAGTTCTGAAGCTAATTAGTCATGTATCATATATAGTTAATGCAATTTTGCATACTGTACCTGCTGACATCTCAGTTCCAGGTCCAGACTGTTGCTATTTTTAATTTTATTATTTATCTGCATACCAACTGTCGTACCCATGAGGACCCAAAATATCCCTTATCATCTTAGTTGATATCCTTTGTGAGTCTCCGACTTTATCTCCTTTACTAGTGGCGGCTCATAGCATTGCTCTGCAACATCGCTGGCCTACAGCGGCAGCTTAGCTGTCTTTTCAAAATATAATTGCTAGCAGCACAGCTTGAGGTGGTTTTTGGCTCCGGGCGTCGTTCAACAGCTTCTGTGGATGTGCTTTGTCGTGTTACAATAAAGAGTTACTTTGGGTCGACAACTTTCTTATCAAAAACACACAACAAATACGGACATCACAACCATTCCATACATCAGTGCAAAGCAACCACTGTAATGGATACATTGGTAGTGGGTACCTGTCTCGATACCCATCCTGGTACCCGGTAAATACTCGAACATTCGAGCACTAACCTCAAGCACGGCAATTCCAACAACAATCATACAATAGCATCCACTTGTAGCATACAAATGAAATATCGACAGCATTACTACACATTACCTTTGCTTCGATAATTGCTTGCATAATGGTGCTTGTCCATAATGACAGTTCATCTAAATTTCAAACACAAGATGAAATAATAGTTTATTTTTTTGTATTTTAATGTCTTTCTCAATAATGACTTTATCTATAACACTATTGCAACATGGATTTACAAAAAAAGCCAAAGGAAGAAAAATATGATCTAAACAAAATCTTACACTATCCTATATCAATGCTGGAAAGCAACTATGCTTGCCATCTGTTTCAATTGACTGATTATTATCACGGAAATACAGCTGCTGTTTCAATTATTAATTAACCAACATGACTACAACTGAACCAGTCATGTCCCAAAAGGTGTCCCCAGTTATACACAATGACAATGCTGTAGATTTTTCAAAAATGACTGAAAATTTCTTAAATTTTTCTCTGACCCAAACAACTTAAAAATACTGCAGCAAGCTGGGATAGCAGCAAGCTTTAAACTATCATAGTCACATTACCAATATATTATTATCATTTTTTAATTACTTTTTGACCCTAGTACTTCATTCCTAGGGAAGAAAAAATGTGTTACACATAGAAAGAAACAAGATAGCCGGAATGATCATTACATCGTTGATGGACGAGTTGGCGCTATAAACAGTGTCCACGAGTCGGCAGACCGCAGACAATGACGACCAGCCTCATCATAACAAATATAAATGTTGCAATCGCACAACTCTCACATACCTCGGTCCTCTGCGGCAAACGTGAAGATGCGGTCGATAGTTGACAACTTGAACTGATAGTTGTGCACGTCGCCATTCTGGTGCAAATACAACCAGTCACTGCCAAACTTCTTCAATATAATTCAAAATTCTAACCAGCTGTAAACTGAGGTAATGAACAGCAGGTTTAGTCTCTGTGCTTTTTCACTGTAAACAAAAATAGTCTAATCATTTTGAGCATCGAATTAATTCAACATCATAGAATATAACACAAAATGTACCATAAACAGTTTCTTTGCTACACAGAAAGTCATCATGCAATATTTGCAAACCTTGATGATTTGTTCCACGTTCAATATTACACTCACAAGAATTATTCTTTTGGACACAAAACTCTACAAACCATGCACATTATCTACAAAATTATTTAAGTGTATGAATATATCCTGGTCAAGGTAAAAAAAACATGTATGTTGTTGCCGCACGATGCTATGATGGCGTGATATATACTGTTGCCATGTGTCTGTGTCTGTGACACGCCGGTATTGTATCAAAATGGCTAAATGTAGGATGACGCAAATGCCACGTTAGCCTAGGGACTCTATAGTTTTCCACGCCAAAGATCTTGGGCAAAATTCAAACGGTGCCACCCATAATGGGGGCGACAAATGAAGGTAAGGTAGATTAAAATTTGTGATTTTCAACAAATATTTTGCTATAACTCTAAAACGGTACAAGACAGATGCATAATTTCTGTTAAAGTAAAAAAGAACGTTGTATGTGCTCTATTAAATGGCTATGTTGCCAACGACTGAAATTATAAACTTCAAATTTATTAGGTTGATCATAGCCAGTCCGAGCCTACAGATTAGAAACCATCCCTAAAAGGGGCGTGGTTATAACACTTGACCCATTTTTAATTTTCGGGCCCCATTCATATCACAGAAATGGCTGAAGCCAGAGTTCTAAAATTTTGTACACAGGTAGGCTATATCAAGTCCTGTTGAAGGGATAGATAACACATCACCTCTAGAAGGGGTGTGATTATGGTCATTCAAATTTTTAGTCCTCCCTATAATATATGCAATAAGCAACAATATCTCAGAAAGGTCCAAGATAGAGACATAGTTACCATGAAAGACTAATAGGAAATTGTGTATGGTATATTAAATGACATGACTGCCAATGACCATAATAGTCTGAAGGTCACTTTTGCTGTTTGAAACTATCATACCCATAACTCATACATATAGTGTGTTTCAACTACAATGTCTTTACACATAAATCAGAAACCGCACATGGCTTGTAATTCAAGTTTTATTGTGTAAAGTAAAGCAGTTATCAATATCACAGGCAGTCATGTTCACTTCGAAAGTGGCAATATCTCAAAAATGGTGCTACATAGAGATGTTGTAACAACAGGCCACTAATATGAAGTGATATACAGCCTATCTAATAGCAGCAATTGCAATGACCTACGGTTATTGCTCAATTGCAAGCTTTTTCAGATGAGAGGTTTAATAGTTGTAAGATTTCTAATGTCAAGTTTCTCTGCATTAGCAGAGCTTCTTGTTTTTATTTTCAACAGGCTGTACAAAATAATAAACATGCACTAAAGTGGCAGAAAATCAGTAACTGCATTTTTAATTGTAAAATTTGATAAATGGTACAAAATTACTACATATCGTTAATTTGCAGTAGAAATAAATGAAAAGAAACAGCTGACTAATTATGTTCACAATAAATACCACAAATTATATTTGCAAAATTTATTTTTTTACAGCAAACGGCTGTAATAAACCAAGGAAGTACATCAGCATTGAAGAACTAAAAATATATAGCCCTTCCGGCAAGTTTGCCAAGCGGCTAAAAAAGGCATGCAATGTTAATATTCAGACCTTGTTTGATGAGTAGTAGCGCAAGGCTCCTCTGTCAAAAGTCACCCACAACTTCCGCCACGACGAACCAAGCCCGACAACGGCTGCTGTCGAACTGAAGGTACTAAAACAGTCAAGTTTGAGTTAAGTTTCACAAAGCCAAAGCAACTGACAAATTTCGCCCATTTTTCAAAAGCAGTAGAAAAATTTTGTTCCGCAAAGCTGTAAAATGTAAACCTTACATGGCCATAGCGTGAACTGCAACAATCCATTAATCACAAGTAAAAACTCAAAACTAGAACAACAAAACATGCAAGAACTTTTGATCACGTAACAAAATCTCAAAAGCTCATTGTGCACAGGCTTTTGAACAAGCAAAACAAATCTGATGTCAACGTCAGTTAAATCCGTAAGGCTATGATTATTATGCTGGTAATAGCAGTAGTTTAACAGTAACACAGACTGACAAAATTAAACTGGAGTACCTCTGCAACTTGTATAAATGCCCTTTCCGTTCAATGCTTCTCACCTACCGTAAGCCATGCACACTGACAACATTAGTTGTTTCTAGATTAGGATAAACTAGTAATATCAATACGCTTACTGACAGTAGTTTCCTAGCAACCTACAGATGCTCTCAAATGCATCGTCCATTTATTACAAATGTTCTCAAATACATGTCTGTACCAGATCAAACAGCACTGCATGCAAAATGATTGGATAAATGCATGTTGTAAAATCCTTCGCATAGGAAACTAAGGAATGATGAGAAAGAGAACAAACAATAATCACTCTTCTATCTACTTAAAAATATTTACTACAACACAATGTCCCATAAACAAGCATTCTCTCTGAATCCATCAAAGTCAGCATACTGACAAAGAAGACTCTTCTACTACTGCAGCCAACACAATTACCAGCAGCACCACAGGTGGAGACTGTACATTTATGACTGATGATAAAAAATGACGAGGATGAATGGGTAAAGAGATCTTAACTGAAGGCCGATAATCCAAAATGAAGGCAAACAGCAACATGAAAATGACAGCCGAGAAAGATTTGTGATACTACAGTGCCTATGGTAAAAGCACACCACTAACTGATTACCTCTGTGAATATGCACTATCCAGCAGAGAAACAAGTTTGTGGCAAATTGTAGTCATTGTCTGGTGTGGTTATTGCAGCAGCAGATGTTGCTTGTACTATAGCTAATAATTTCTATTTTTATCAGCCATCTTTTCTGGAGGCACTACAGACTGGGATCAGTTCCCAAAATACAATATTTAGGACTTAGTGGATGACAAGATTAGATTTTACAGGCTGCATAACGTCTCTGTTGCCCAACAAACAGCCACTGATTTTCACTGTTATCTAGTCATAGTAAGTAAGTATTTATTTGAAATTTGTGGTCATAAGACCAAATAGCAATAGCACAAAAGTAAAACAGTATTAAAAACAATACATAAAAGGACAAACAGATTACGGCCGCTTAAGAACAATAAACTGCAACATCAGAACAAAAACTGTCCGAGTTTACAATATGTTACTCAGTTACTACTATCTCTCAGTTCATACAATACACAGAAGAGCAACATTAATCTAGTGCCTACTAGTACCATCTTAATCCGTAATTTAGAAACGATTGGAATTTATTTGTGCCGACGAACGGCACAGGGAATAGTTTACTTACTTTGTCCGTTTTCACGATAGGAATTGTCGTCAGTAGTGCCGAAGGTCGCTTGGAAGCAATGGGATAAAACTCGCCACCATCAGATAAACAGCCATCACTGTCAGCAAATGTGGCAAAAGTGGCTGCAGCATAAATATGACAAAAACAATCAATGTCGTCATCACATTTGTATCTTATCATTAGAGAATAAATGATACCGTCACGTGACCGATACCACAATACCAATTATTTAGTTAATATATGAACCGATACTATTACCAACAGTGTTGGCACTGGATACAGAAGTAAGACACTGCAAATTAACAGTACTGACAGAAGGCAGAGACACAACGAACCTATCTCATTAAGTCACAGTAAGTTGTTCAGTTAGGGAAGTTAACGTTTTCTATAATAAAAAGCAACATCTCTGCTCATTCTTGCTTAAGTCAACTGCGACTACTCAGCATCGACGGGGCAGACTAGTAGCAATGAGCGATTTGTGCTATTTTGATGTAATGACAATAATGCAGTTGCTGGAATATAGACTGAAGACAGTACTCGCAGTCACTGTAACTTTTTGACTACAGAACACTCAGACAACAAAGAAAACAGTTGAAGCATAGATAATGAGTAAGTAATAGAGAAAGGTGTGGTGGTCCGGAGACCTAGATCGTTTTATTAGATGCCTTCTACCAACCACTGTTACTGTGGGGTGTTGTAATCGAAAACTTTAAGCGACAGACAGCGGACAATCTAAAGGCTTAAATAATGCAGTCATACAAATTGCACAGCATCCCACCCTCCTCCTTTGCAGTGAGATCCATCAACTCTTGTCTTTATGGCACGCAGTACAACTTTACTGCAGTGCCACTGGCATGCTGCTTATACAGACACGCCAATGAGTGACGGCCATTCACATTATCGGTTCCGTATTGAATGTGTAATCGGTCAATAATGACACCAACTGATACCACTAGTATCGGCCAATACACGATCCCGGTATCATTCGTTCTCTATTGGTTTCATTAATATACTATAAAAAACGTGACTGTAAAGTTTAGACGAAAGATGTGTGAAATATATTTTACTCTTATTAGCTGAAAGCATAATGAAAGAAGCAGAAACATCTATACATGCTAAATTGTAGCTATTTAAACAACCAAACAATGGCCGACAAGACACCGGCAATGTTAAGTAAATATTTCTACTGGTTGACCTAAATTTGGCATCCCTGATGAGGGCAACCTTATCTGAATTTTACAAAGTTGTTTGGCATAACAAAACTAGTCCCCTGACTTAACTGTTACACAACAGGCTTAGGCATTTCAGTATAACACACAAAAAAGAGTAATAAATGGAGTGAATGACAACAGACATCTCGACAGCATATACTACAGCTGTCAGGCAGTAAAAATCAGAAGCTTTAAGCAATGCTTGTGATCATTTCAGAGCATCATGTGTCTGTCAGACAGAAGTGTCACACATCATTCATGTGACCACCGATGCTATATTTTGGTGTAATTTATTATATTTTTTATTTTTTTTATTACTGCCTGGTCAATCTGTATACTAAATTGACAACTTCCAGCTTAACCTACTGTATTCACGTATAGGGATATCAAAATTTAAGAGGGCCATGTGACCTGACCCCGGCTATGCTCCAATTTTCATATTATTTATTAGTCAAAAGCAAGCAGCTGAGTAAATGTACCAAATCAGAAGCGCCCATATTCACTCATTCCAAAGATAATTTAGTATGGCAAAGCCTTAGTCTATTTTATGGGCAAATTTTGAGGTTCTGGGTTAAACAGCAGTCATAGCTGGCTTGTGGATGAACTCTGGACTTGCCCTCATATGTCTGTCAAGACAGGCATAACTAAACTGGCAGATTATCACCGAGTTAGTAGGTAAACCAGCAGATAATCAGAACTTACTGTCCTTGATGTCGGCACTATCCAGATCATCGTCAGTCGTGTCACCATCCACTGCCGAGCTGTACGTGACGTTCGACGGCTTGCGAGACTTTGGCGGCGGAGCGGGAGGCGTGCGTGAACTGGGAGACATCAAGGGGCCCGACGTGGCACTCGACACATTCGTCTTTGAAGTATTCAGTGCAGCACCTTTAGAGCTCATGCCGAGAATATTCACCCCGCCAACGGCAATCACCCGATCCAGAGGAGACGGTACGGTGGTCGACGTGGACGTAGACGGCTTCTGGACCGCAGTTGGCATAACGAGTGGTGCCAGTCGTTTCTGGACCAGCGGTGGAGAGCTGACATGATCATTGGCAACAGCCGGCTGCCTCGGCTTCGGCTGTGGACGTGAAGATGCATCGAAGACCGGCAAAGGAGAAATCTCACCAGAAGAACTCTGAAACGACATGGTCAGCATCTGCTCCTCTTCAGAACCAAGCGTCTGCGGTGACACCATGCCTCGCGACACAAGCAAATTCAGCTTAGAATCGCTTGCAGTCATAGCTGGCATGTCTAGCGAAGAAGAACTGGCAACAGTCATTTCATCCAAGACGTTCTCATCATTTGCTTTCCTCTCAGAAATTCTGGTTTGCATCTTATGTTTACTGTCATGATATGGTGGAGACGGAGCAGTTCTCGATGGTACGAGATCCGAGGAGAGCTGCGAAGCATTTGTAGGCCGGTCAGTAGTAGTAGACACCTGGGGATAACTTCGCTTCTTCGGCACGGGCGGACAAAAGACCGCAGCATCATCGTCATCGAAAGGTGAGTGCAATGGTGGCGATGAAGAATCGTCGGATTTAATATGGTCACGCTGCACCGGAAAAAAGACGGTTCCATCTGATGACAGTCCAGCATCAGCAGCCCTCTGCTTCTGCTGGGATGAAGTACAAGTCCACACCTGTGTATAACTTACTCTACCTTTTTGGCTGCTGCTGCTGCAGCTCATACACTTGCCATCATCTGCTGCATCAGGAGTGCTGCAGGCAGGTTTAGGATACAGCTCTGTCCCTTCAGAATTGGATGCATCACGTCTTTCATGCTCAACACTTTCGGTGGACTGTGACCAACAGTTATATGCCAAATCAATGGTACTATCCACATCGTTGTGTGCATTTACTTTATCTGAGATGTTCTCTGTATTTGGCTCTGTCTCACCATGATTTAGCAAATGGCTCGTATCTTCTATCTTCAATGACTCTCCAACAAAGATACTTGTGGTATCACTGAGTTTTGGTGTGGACATGCTCAGTGGATCAAACTCGGCAACTAATTCACGTGAATCAGGTGGCAGAGTCGGTAACAGTTCAAAAGATGAAACTATGGAGATCTGCGAATCAACACTTGGTTTTCTTGACTGGCGTGGAGTTGGAACTGGCTTCCTTACTGCACTGTTATTCTCATTCTAGTGAACACAGCAACAAATTAATTTAAGTAAATATTAAATAAGTGAATTTATGCAGCACAGTTATCATCAAGAACTTCCAATGTGCTGAAAGCACTATAATCTTGCAAACAAATACGTTTTAAGTGAATGTCTGAAGCAATCTGCACTGATCGTAGGGTTCCGGATGAAATATACCTTTTTATGTACCTGAAAATCATTCCCAATCTCAAAAACTTGCATATAATTCCAACACGGTTATGGTGCTAACGAAAACGTAATTATACAGAACATCTAGTTATAGTTTCCAACATGACACCACAGCAATTTAGTTACAGCACTATCACAAATCTGAATTCATATATTGCTAAATATTTGACACAACGTCCTAAGTTAAAGATATCAAGTAGTCAATATTTACTTTCAACAATAATTTAATATCTAATAAACAGCCCAGTCATTACAATCTTCAATTCTTTATGGTCATCAGTTTTTAGTTATGTCCGTAGCAAAAGATACCATATGACTTCTTCTTCCTGTTACCATACTGTTCTTCATTTTGATTATGATTCTGCTTATGGCTTATAATAATAATAATAATAATAAATAATAATAATCTAATTTATAACGTGCCAGATTCCGTTGATTCAGTGCCTGGGATGATTTTGAGCATTTCCATATGTCAGAGCAACATGCTGCTAGTTGCAGTTTTACTGGCAAAAATGACTCAGTATTAGTGTTCTACAGTGGTGACCTTGTGTCTAAGTGGACATCAAAGTCAGCAGAATCATCATCTAGAACACCAACAAGAAGTAGAAAAACATTGCAAAGAATCTATAAAGTCACTTCTGTTACACAGCGCAGCTAAGAAGATGAAATAGTAATAATAATAATAACAGTTATGAATACTGTAAATAG
>Ga0209782_1001082_pt1 | contig 13617 bp, 5 predicted proteins | sample WorMetmaBAHAMAS1_FD_187390 | JGI IMG/M metagenome (GOLD analysis project Ga0209782, IMG submission 187390) | Marine gutless worms symbiont microbial communities from Max Planck institute for Marine Microbiology, Germany - Inanidrilus... | ecosystem: Host-associated > Annelida > Digestive system >... | reverse complement strand
TTCAAGCCACGGTGCCTATACCGTACCGTGGCACTACCAGCGGTACGGCATCTGCTGACAGACTGTTATCACATTCATCAACTCCCATACAGCCCGGCGCCTCATCGTCCCCGGCAACCGTCACCAGCGAGGGTTACCATAGTGACCGTGTGCCCCCCGCCGAGCCGGAATTACCGGTCATAATACGAGAAATTCCCAAGTCGGCAACAGGCCCAGTACAGTATCGGAGTGACCGCAACATGCGGCCGTCGTCAAAACCTCTAAACTCTCCGGACGACGTCGATGTATAGAGAATGTATGAGACTTATTCGGTTCAATATTCATGGTGCTCACTGCAGCAAGAATTACCATTACGGTGTCTTCATCTAATTTTCTGTGCATCGTTATGTTGTGCTCGTACTTAATATTTTCCACTCTGTACTTTCTGTAGAACGTAAACTCAAAGATTGTGGACCACAATCCCTGGCAAATCTCATAATCTGCTGCGTATATTATTTATGTATATTGTTTGTTATAGATGCTGTTATGAGTTTTGTCGCATTGATTACAAGTATTTGAATATCATTGCTTCGGTTAATCTTGTTTAACCGACCTATTCTATGGATGGTGCAAGTTAGGCTGGGCATAGGCAAAACTACAACTGAAAAGTTGAGGGGACCACACGTGGGGTGGATGTTGATTCCTTTGTTTTTCCTCTTCCTATTCATTATCATTCGTTACTGCCCTACTGTTGTTGCACCCACTCTGCATCCATTTTCCTCCCCTTAAATTTAGCAGCTGCCGAAATGGGCCAGACCTCTAATAAAAAGTTGGAGCACCCGTAAAGTTACACATTGCACCTAACAAAAAAGTGACAGTGACAAAAGTTGGAGGGGACCAAATACACTAGGTTGGCAGGCTCTCCAAAGTTGGAGGGGACGCGTCCCACAGGTATCATAGAGTCATTGTGCCTATGAGGGTGGGTGCTTCAAAAGAGAAGCTTTGGAGATAACTGGATTGGATTTTTTTTTCATATACCTTACTCCAGAAATTAATCTTTATTAAATCTTTAATATTTACAATATAGTTTTTACCTTAAAGGCGCGATATGACCTAAATTGTGTTAGATGCCGTTAAACCCCAATCAACCAACCAACCTTCTTATGGGCTAAATGCCTTTGCTGTCACTTATATAACAGTTTCAATGCACTGAAGGTAAACTATGTTATGTGGAATATTTGGATATCTCTGTGTGGTTCTGTCAGTTTTTACATTGATGTTACAGTTGTGTCTTGGCTGATTGCTGTAAATGTGAACTTGTAATGATCTTAAAGGTAATTCTAGTGGCTAAATTGTCGCTTTTGTGCATCCAGTCATTTTTTCTTTTCTTAATTGAAAAAGATATTTTTCTATGTATTATATTTCTACAGGTCACAGTATTATGTCATAATAAGCTGTGTTCATGGAGACTGCTTTTCACTTGTGTAAATTGACTTGAGTCATAGGCTACGAGGTCTAGTGTGCAGTGAATTATGGCAGAATTGCTGTTAACCATTTTGTGCAGTAATTATGGACGATTGTTACACTGGCTTTGGTGGTTAGATTTGGTAATGTGAAGAAGAGACTGGTCTAAACTGTTGCATATGTAACAGTCCACACACTGTGTTGCTTTCTGCTGGGATTTGTGTGATCGCTAAAGGGTTAATTCTGTAATAATCAGGTTTGCCACTGATCTAGAAAGTTAGTGGGAAAGTCAATGAAAATGGAAAGGTTGGAGAATGTCAGAAAAAAATCGGGCAATTTCACTTGATGTCAAGAAAACATTGGAACACTTGACTGCCAATGTGAAGTGCATGGATGTCGCCGTATTCTTGCAGTATTTTGACAACTGAATGTGACTGTAACAAAGTATGATACCGTGTATAAAATACTTTACTACATGGTTATCGATGACTTTCATTGTATGTAAAATACTTTACTACATGGTGCGGTGATAGATCGGAGTCGTTGAAGGGGAGAAAGAGACGACTACCACTGATCATGGAACTTTGTCGTGGGATAGTCGACGAATTTTGTTTTTACAAATGAGTGGAAATTCTGACAATATTGCACAAGTTTTGAGTAGTGTCATCAAATGTAAATGCCAGAACATTGATGTAATACGGGAAAAATATCATATTAATTATATTAATTGGAAAATATTATATTACATGCAAAAACTTATAGTCACAAACTGCACAGCTGAGTCTGCATTCACAACAGCTTTATGTGTCTGTCTAATTGCGCAGCTTGTAACATAACGTGCACTGGCACATTGTATATATGCACGTAAGATAGCACAAACGTAATGTACTCGACCTACATAGAGAGCGATGATTTAACATAGTGTGGGTTGGCAATTACGTTGAGTTCATGGCACTTACATTGTGATGGCAGCACTATACTGCAATATAACATGCTGCGCGTGCTTTTGAACATAATTTTTCAGTCGGGGGATTGGGCAGTTTATGGCATAAGCTGTCTAGCTGAGGATTGGCTAGGTGATTTGTTGTCGGTCAGAAAAGATGCCTTGTAACAGTCTTCCTGAGAGTTTTGTTGCTCTCTGTCTGTTGTATGTGCACACTTTAACGTCCAGATAAGTTCTCACACCACCGTTCCGTCAAGGAAACAGAAAATGAAATTGTCACACAGAATATATTCTTATGCCAGTTTGAACTGGAAATGGTACAAATTTGTAAACTGACGGTTTGAATGTCGGTACTAACAGAGAGCTTATGTAGGCTGTAATGATGGACGTAGGTGTCTAGAGTTAGTGTTTATTTTCTGTTTATTGTTGGAGTCATCATTGTTGGTTGAGTATTTTTAGTTTTGCTGTAGTTCCGTCAGGTATCTAGTTATTTGTGTTTGTGAGTGTTAAGACAGTTGTTTTGGGACATTTGCACTGCATGTCGGTTTATTAGCGCGAGATGTAATATATACATCTCGCGCTTATGCTATGACGCCAGTTAGTGTCCGTCTGTCTGTCTGTCTGTCTGTCTGTCCGTCTGTCTGTGACGGAAGTGCATTAGCGCATTATAGCTAATTTAGGTTTCAAATTCCGATCCCACTTTACTGTGCATTGCGGCCGCTGTGCTGCTGGCGGGCGCCGTGCTGCTTGCGGGCGGATCATCTCGCGCCATGCTAGCCAGTGCTAGACTCTCTTGTTGAACTATTGCTTTGTGTACACTGTGGTACTGATTTGAATTCTTACAAATAGATAGTTGATTTCCTTATATCTAACACAATGTTGCAAGAATGCAGCAAATCATGAGCTGGTCTACTATACGTGTGCACACAGTCTGTTGAATGCTGTTTACTGCTACAGCCATGAAAAATGAAAAATCCGACAAATTTTCAACCATTGAACGTGAATTAAGAGGCGTTAATAGCTAAATATTTGCAATCTATTTAACTAGGACCTACATTTATTTGTAATGAGTAGTTGCATGGCTAAAGTATTAACAACCTCAGCAGCCCAGGTTTAACTTCTGCTGACTTCCACTTGGATGGGTCACCGGCAATGCAAGGAAACCCATCTGAACATTAAAGCTGATCGACCGCTTACGCGCGACAAAGTTGAACGCCCCCTGATTACTGACAAACGGACAATTCCAATGGACTGGTAATGGTCATTCGCCATTACCATTGGCTGAACTCGGCAAGCCGAGTCATAATATCGACCTGCTCCGCACCACTAGTTCAAACGGGAGAGCAATTTTTCACTGTTTGACCTTGACCTTTGACCTACGACCTTGACCTACAATCCCAGGTTAGCCAAGGTCAAGGTCGAACCTGATGCCAAAAATCAAGGACTCAAACGGTTCAAACAGGAGAGCGCCCACAGACAAACGGACACACGCACGGATGCTACCAAACGTATTATTTATCCTGCTATGCGGTCGACAAAAAATGGTGCAGAAAGTCCTATCCTATAGATGTGCCTAGTGGAGTCGATGAGTGAACAAATGTGCATGGTTGTGTATGCTGAGTCCCTTTCTTAACTTGGCATTGTCATGTACGTTGCTTGTTTCTCGTGTTGTATGCTTCTGTGCACTGAGTTTATAATAGTTTGTAATCTTGTAATCCGCTTTTCGTTGCAGTGAATGTATCTTGCATGATCTCGGTCATCAGATGTACACATGTACCCAACTCCAGTGGGGGATGGGATCTGCCCAGTCTGCCCTCCCCCTCAATCCACCACTGTGACCCATGTTCGGTCATATTCCTGCTGAGATCCACTGATCAAGGGTGGCATCAGAAATCTGGCTACCAGTCTTTGTTATTCTGGAATTTATTGACTTGACGAGGACTTTTTAAGGACTTTCGCTCGTCCATTGTATATTCAGGGACCTTACCATCAGTGTTTAAGTTGGCTATTTGGAAATTAGCAAAAGGTGTTCAAGCGAAAATACATACAGAAAATGCTACGGATGTTAGCATCGTCAGTGACAGTAACTGTAAGATTTCAAGTCTGGAAAGTCAAAAATTATAGAAATTTCCTGATACAATGACTTCTAAGGGTGACTGGTAACCCTGGAGTGCGTCAGGGAAATAATCACACCTAATGTTCTTGTTGCCAGATCCGAGCTGGTGAACACTATTCAGAGGTCAATCGTGAGTGATATTTGTAACGGAGAGAAAATGTGTCACTGACAGTAAATGTTTTATGATTCTCAGTGCTAGCTTCAGGCAGTCTACTCTACTGCTACTTGCATGATACTGTGCTGTTGATATTATTCAGGTCGAGTTTCTTTTGTTGCATTGCTTCTTACTTTGACCATGATATTGCAAATGTCGTTATTTCGTTTTTTTTATATTGTGGGTTTTCAGCGGTAACGGGAATTGGTTGATTCATACGGTTAGTATAGATACAATGTGATGTGACGTCTCTAGGCATCTGCCCTTGTATGAAGTCTTCCATGGAAACTTAACCTTCAAAAGTGAACTACAGTATTCACCACCAATGCCAATTTGTGAGTAGAATGATCGGCGGCATCTGCGACATTGTGTGTGTGTCTGTCCGTGCTCTAAAATAAAATGACAAACTATCAACACCAAACTTGGTACACATATACTCTATGGCAGGAGCTCGGCATGCATTGACGCTGAGGTCAAAAGGTCAAAGGTCACAGGGTTATAAAGTGTGCTGCTGATGTGGATATGACTGCTTGGGTTTCAAGTTTTCAAGACAACTCGCAGTCATATCAACATGTATACCCAGGCCAACAGTGCATTTTATAACCACGTGACCCGGATCTTTTGACCTTTTTACCTGAGGGTCAGTTTATGCCATGCAACTGCCATGTACTGTATAGGTACCAAGTTTGGTGTGGGTAGCTCAAATCGTTTTTATTTTAGAGCGTGGACATGCTGACGCCACTATCGCATTAGATATTGCCAGCATGGGTAATAATTCCGTTTTCTAGTTCCCTTTTCCTACCCCAGGACAGCCAAAGCTGTTGGGCAGCTTATTCAGGTCGAGTTGCGTAAGGCTATAGCAGATCGAAAGCTGAAATACTTGCTATATTGGTATGTGTTGAGAGAGTTTTGTTTTGTACAGGTTTCTTTTCATTTTCTTATCGTTACTTATGTCCCATCTGTCATTTTGCTGCTGCCAGTTTTGCACTTTTTATCGACAGTAATTTATTGCATATTTTGTTGCCTTAGTCCGTCAGTGTTTATTGACAAGATGTTTTGATACTGTTGTGCATCACACAGTTTCAGTTTGGTATGACAGTTCTCTCAGCTTAGCCACATACATCATTTTTTCTTACTTAATTTTTTCTTACTTTGTTGTTCAGTTGTGGCTGTCAGATTGAGCTAAAGAGTGCCAATCACTCACAGTGTGTAACAGTACATATATTTTCTATGATTTCTCAATATACTACCAGGCATACTATATGTTTATTCTTGCCTTTTATCTATACTGTAGTAAGTTTAATAGCCTTGCATATGATCTCATTGACTCATACCAAGTTCTAAGCTTCAAAGATGTGAGCTGTCAAATGTACTGTATAACACTTTTTGCAACTGAATGTAGTAAGTATGCAAGTAGCATAAACAATTATTTAATGTACAATTTACAGTAAGTTACGCTTCTTCTTAAAAACAGTGTTACAATTATTGCTTACCAACTAGTTTTATCCACATACCGGTACACACTAGGTACTGTAATGTGAATTCTTGTTACTAATTTATGAAGCACCCTATGCAGATTTTAAATTTATTAAAATTAACAATAACTCTCAAGGTGCAATATGAGCGAATTGTGTAAAAGCACCATCAAATTCTAATCCACCAACCAGTGTTGTGAAGTGGCCGGTATAACAATGGGTGATCCCTCTGCACAAACAGGCTCTTATCTCGGTTACTAGTTACCAGTAAGTCCAGTACTCAGCCAGACGACTCATGTTTGATTTCTGCAGAGAGACTATGAATATCGACAAGGAATGACGCCAGGCCAAAATTAATCCCAGTGCTTCAGAGAAACCCCCATTGATAGATAAATGGCAGATGGAATTAAAAGTGACATCATTTACAGTATGTCTTCTTACAATTCAATCTGCCTTTTCATCTATATCATTAGTGTATGTTATACAACTGTCTAGAGTGGTATGAGTGAGTGTTAACGAACTTGTACCACGATAGACAGTAGTAAAACACACTTATTACACCGTCGCACAAGTCGCCAGCGGTAGGCCTACAAACTTGCACCTGTATTTCACGCTTGAGTAGATCCGTGAGTTAACACTACGTTATACCATGCCAGACATCCATTGTAAACATAGGAGGCACGAGTGCGATAGTGGAATAATGGCATTTGTACGGGACAGACATCTTCCTGGCCACCCAGGAAGATGTGTTTGAACACTAAGGTTATCAAAGCTAACTCAGTGCCTGGCATCGTCTTTCCACAACCAGACTGCTGACCAAAGGGGAGCTGCACCCTATATACTAGCTGCCCAAAGTACTAGTACCAATCCCCTAAAAGGACAATCTTGGCATGTTAGGTCCGGTATTTCCACAGCAAATTAATCTCCCGTTAATTTAATCCGGCATTAAATCCGGCAGATAATGATCAATTTACTCAGATGGCGTTTTTCCACCGGCAGTTCGTCAATTAAATCGTCCGTTTAGGACGATTTAATTGACGAACTGCCGGTGGAAAAACACCATCTGAGTAAATTGATCATTATCTGCCGGATTTAATGCCGGATTAAATTAACGGGAGATTAATTTGCTGTGGAAATACCGGACCTAACATGAGGTTTTTCACAAACCTGTCGCCCAGCCAACACTGCTTGACCGCTGAAGTTAACTCAAGGCATTCTCACTAACCAGGGAAATCATCCACTGGACTAACCTTTCTTGATCAACCGTGGTTGTGATTTTAGAAAAACGCATGCTTCATATCACAAGTAATGTTTAACGGAATCCAACAAAGTATCAGTTGGCAGTTTGTGTTTCGTTATTGTTCTTCACGGTGCACACGCAGTCCTCGTCAGCACATCAGCTATGTACAATCAAGTCACTTGCAGTTCAGAACTACACATAAATCAGTGCATGGACAGTGGCATCGGCAGGATTTTGTGCAACCAGGCGGGGGAGGGGGAACACAAAACTCTGCGTAAATGCAAATATGTCACACAAAAGTGAGACGACAGATTCATGCAAATACCACTAAACTACAGCTGCTGCTGTCACAGACTAAAATGTTTGGAGACATAACCATACAAAGCTGCTGTCAGACTTCAAATGATCTAACGTGAATTGAAAAATATTGCTGGAAATCGGGGGGAGGGGGGTGCCCCATATCTGACGACGCCAATGTGCATAGACAACGTTGTCATACAACGGTGTGATATGATGCATGATATGTTATGCACACAAAATGCATAATGTACTGCAGAGATAACAAAATTTCGAAAAATAAACTGACAGATTTTCATTAAACCCCTTCCTCAGGCTGCTAATACCCTCCAAGTGAAGCAGTACATACAACATAATAGTTAAAAACACGAAAATGCAGTCATCCTTGTACTAAAATATAGGCCAGTGTGCATGCATTGATTGTTGCAGTCCATTACTGTGCTTTGCATGTCCAACAATAACATAACAGTAAATATATACAATGAATGGAAAATGATCATAATCACCTATCTTCTTTTGCAGACATACATGGATATATGGAACAAACAACAATATTGTGCAAATGGCTAGGCACGAACACGTCGAGTTAAAATCGTGATTTACTTGGTACATGTATGTGATACAAAAAAACATTACTTGCCCTGGTGAAATAACATTTTCAGTCTAGAATACTGGCATTCAATAATTTGAATGGTGTAATTTTACAAGTAACATTTGGAACATAAGTAAAATTGTAATTAGGTACATCAAACTGCTTTATAATCACATTATACAAAATGGGGCAGTGTTTGAGGCTAGCTCCATGTTGAGCCCGACACCTTGCTAGCCTTGCGGTGTTCCCAAATAATTTTGATAAAGTATTCTCATCAAACAATGATTATTACTAAACGCTAGTATATACCAAAACTGAGTTTCACAAAGTCGTCACATCATATATGCAAAACAGACACTGACAGCACAGAATGTTTCGTTATTAACTTAGCATTTTGCTGCCAGTGTGTGCCAGCACTGCATATGACAAAGCTGGACTGACTGTACTGAACACTTTCCATTTAAGAATAAATAAAATATTCAAATGTTTACTATCTGCTTCTCTGAGAACATTTCAAATACATGTAGTTGCTGTGCTGCAGATCTTGCTGTGGTAAAGTGTCAGTATTATTGTCATTTATCTCATGCCGCCATGTCGATATACCCGTGAGTCGGCAGGCATGCACTGATGATCAGGGAATAGGCCTACTGTTGCTGATCCTGGTGACGTAAAATTGGTCCTAGAACGCTAACAGCGTGATAAACACTGCAAAGAAACAACAAAAGTAGCGACAATTCCACTACACACGAGAATGCTGTAGAGATAAATATTACCACAACACAAGCTGTCATGGTAACATTCCTGGCAAACGGAATGCTGCTGATATCAAAGCCAGTTGGCAATGTTACACATATACTCGTTTTCATAACCGAGCAATGACAACAGTCAACTGTTAAAGAGGGAAAATTATCAGATCTGTTTAAACATATGTTAATTCATTTTGGATTAACTCAAGATTGGGCTAGTCCCCCAATCAGAAAATTTGTGGATAATCGAATGGATATCCTTCCTGTTATGCTGAACAGTGTCGAATAGAGCAGTAAAAGAAACTCAACCATTTGTCTCCAGACAGGGAAAATCACTGGTTTCATCTTTCTCAACCACCAACGAAGCGTATTAGCTGCCGTCTCTGTTGGATGGAAGCCATGGACATAATTCATTAACTGTTTTAATACTAGTGTACTTATTGCATTCAATTGCAGCTAACTAGTATGTAAATTATTGGCTCTATTTTAGTTTTTGGAGACCCTTTTCCCAGCCATCTCTTGGCTAGTACTGAGACAATAAAATCAAAACCAGGAGAAATAACCAGAAAAAAATACAATAGACCTAGGCGAACGAAAATAATCAAATACAACACAAACAATTGTGCATCAGGAACACAAAAGATGCTATAACACAAATAAACAAAGAACTAAAAACTAGGTTTGATCGCCTCTTACAACCTCCAACCTGGAATCAAATGGACGTATTCTCTAAGAAGGTAAGTAATAAAGCAAATAAGTAAGAAAAAAGAAGTAAGTGAGGAAGTTAATTAAACAAGCAAATATAGTATGTTATCAACAAAGGAATCAAAAGTGCATTACAGCCCCAGAACCTGTATGGGGCAAGCTGTGTGCATGTGAACACCCACTATAAAATACTTATATTCATGCTTAATTCACTACACACGAGTCTTTCATCCTTAATTGGTGAATAGACTAAGAAACGGCCGGTTACAGCCAGGGTAAGGCAGGAGATGCTGCCTCTGCCAGGTGGCAGGTAACTCTGTGTGTCCCATATAGCAATGGCATGCAGGTTCCCGTAGCAGTGGAGGTGCTTTTAGCACAAACTGCTATAATGCTTTACATTAGCTTACCTTTACCATATTTATCAAGATGCAATGAATCGTGCATAACATGAATGCCAAATGTCAAATTACTGTACAGTAATACTAGGCACTATAAGGCAGTATGAAAACAACATCTCAAATACTGTACAATTAACGACGTAAAATCAAAATGACAACATTTCCATCGACTCGTTATGTACAACTGTATTGCTACACATACAAACCACATCAAAACGTAGTTAACTCATTAACGACATGCAACTGACTAAAATACTCTTAAGACATCTGACTGGCAATCAACAAACAGACAAGCAATTAAAGCAATTGCCCGTGGAATTTTCTGCAAAATGGCAGTTAAAACTGTCACTAAATCGATCACAATCCCTGCAATAAATACTATATCAAAGTGCAATTTAAGAACGCGGAAGTACAGCAGAAACGCATAAAAATAAGTCATGAGTGCAGTGCAGGTAAACTGTTTTTAAGTTAAAAATAGCTGCTGCACTCATAAAACGAGCGGTTGATTGTGAACTAAATTCTCCTGCTATAGTACAGACAATGGGAGACTTCACTTTTTGGATTAGTCTTTCGCTGAGACCAAACTTCGGACTAAGACCAAACTTAATCCAAAAAGTGAAGTCACCCAATGTTGAAAACAGACAACAAGTCAAGGCACACTATGATGTCACGTAAACGCATTGCAGTAAGACAACGTATTGTTTCAATGCTGTGCCACAACTCACAGGCCGTGGAATTGTCAATCAACTGAATCAAGGCACAAAATTGGCAAAACTCTGTATGTCCTCATATCACTGTACACATTCTCCAAAAAATAACAAAGTTATTTGTCATGATTTCTATCCGGGCAGTTCTATGGGAAGGCAGTGGGCCACACCCCCCTCTGAGATGCCTTGCCCACCAAATCGCCAATGGCCCCCAAAGAGTTAAAATATCGGTTAGCTATAAATAGTCTTTCAGTTAGAGTTGCCTTCAATAGTATTATATGCATGTAGTTATAAGTGTTTATTGCAGAAAAGTAATAACCAATGATATTAGTAAATTGGGTGTTACAGCCAACAATACTCAATTGGAAACATGAACAAAAAAATGTGTGAGAGGTACTCCCCCTAATTGAACGTGTCGTACCCTACTGGCCCCTCAAAGTGAAAATGATAGAACTGCCCCTGATTTTTACTCCTATATCATGATAACCTCTAAAATCTGACAGTAATCTCCATTCCACAAACGTCAAAAAATACGTGTTCATGTTGGTTGCAACTCAACAACAGTCAAATACAACAGAGTGTCGGCAACACGGAAGTCTGCAGTTGACTCAAACAATCAGTGCAGACTGATGCAGCTTCTGCAGCAGAACCATCTTTCAACAGCCTGGTAAACCAGATTACTGCACATCATATAGCATATTAATTAGACCGCACATAGTTGTAACTTGTTTAAACTGCATTCGTTTTCAGAGTTATTTCTAGATAAACTTCAAGTATTTTACAGTATGTTTGCCCTTCCAGTCACCTAACCAACAGCATCACATCAGTGGAAGGAACTCTATCAAAGCAAGCTATCAAGCTATTTTAGGTTTTGGGAAAATAAACTTACTTAGTTACTTACTACTTACTTATAAACAAAAAATCACCAAGCCTCATCCTCTGATCTACTTATCTAGATACGAATGCCACACTATTTACATCTGCTGTCAGTGTTTAACATGTAAACAACACAATAGGCTAAATAACAGATTGTGCAATGAAAAAGTTAAATCAACAGTTTACTAAAAATGTCATAAGTTCCTTTCTCTTTCATACATTTTATCATTTTCAGCCACATCACATAGCAACAACAGGTCATTCGATATTTCCTTACTCTTTAAGCTTATTCTTGTTCTTGTTTGGAATTATGCTTCTGTGACTTTAATGACTTATAACTGCACCCAAAGTCACTAGAAAACACTAATAGGAAGTCACACCTTATAAGTAGATTCGAACATGCTGCTCCAATGACTGCAAATGCCTACAATTGTGTTTTCGTACCTTTTGACTTCGGTCCGTTGCAGCTCGATGGCAACATGACTATTACCCACGATTGAGTCTTGTTTGCATTAAAAAGGACGACAATAGGGTCAGAAGACCGGTTTCATACCAGAAGTAGAAATAGGTTGGTGGCCATCTTAGACATAGAATATTTTAATACTGTTAACTATAAATAAATAAATAATTAAAATTCTCCGAACTGGTTGCATTGCACAGTGATAGAATGTCGGTCGCTGGCTGACGAATATTCCTTGTCCTACGCTCGACTTGCAGCTAATAGGTAAACCATCCACTACAGGTTAGCCGACCAGGCCAACTTAGCCTTTCATCCTTTCGAGGTCGATTAAATGAGTAGTGAGCTGAAATCAAATGGGTGCTACCATGTATGCAGTTGGCACCATCTGATGAAAGATACTAAGGTGAGCAGAAAGTAATGGCAGCTTACCGCCGGGTGGACGGCTTTGGGGCTGACTGCCTGTACATCGGGATCAGCTCTGGGCCCAATGCTCGATAACGAGTATGGCAGAACTTTACCTTTTTTTAATTAAAATTCTATGTTTTCATCTATTTAGCTATTCAGTGCTAATTTTACTCTACGGTATGTCGTTTATACGAGTGTATTTCTCTCAGTCTCTCTCACTCTGACAGATGGTTGTTCTGCTTAAAAGCAATAACAGTTATGAAATGCTGCTGTAACAAGAAATTGAATCTTGCAAAAAGTCTCACCATCAAATTGCCTAGACACTGAGCATCTAATTAACTGATGACTGAGCAAGGTACGCAGCAACGTGTTGTGAGCAGTCGTCACTAGGAGGCGACACAAAACGATCCTGCAAAATTCAACAACAGTCACACAGTAGTGAGAATGATCCGATGGTTAATGTAGCCTGTGATGATAAGTCTCGGGACACTGTACCTTCATGAGGCCTTACCTTACCTTCTGGGTGAGTGGCCTATAGCAATGCCCAAAACCACCCAGCACTGAGGCCTCCATCGGGTCCAATGTACAACCCCCTTGTTACCATAAGGTCATTTGAACCTCTTTGAGGACAACTCCAGTGCATCTTACACAGATCATGTGCCTCCCCCTCGTGAGGCAATCTCGGTCTTCGTCTTTATCTTGAATGTTATTGCCTCACTCTTGGTCTTGAGCTGACGCTAATTGACTTGTCAAGTCAAGACAAGTCAAGTTTATTGATAACTTTGCGGCCAAAGTAGCCGAATAGCCACGTAAGCAAGAAATAACTAACTAACAAAATGTAGTCTAAATATCATAATGTACAGTACAAATACAGTTAATATCAAATGAGTGGATGATGAGGTTAGAGGTAGAGACTTGACTAAAAAAGAAAATTTATTGGTAATTTAAGGTGCCTATAATTTATAAAGGACTGATATTTTTTGGTTCGAGAGGCCAGTGCCGGAAATCGTCGGGCAGCACGGAGTCTGGCAACAAGATTGTGATCACGCGGTGCAGGAAG
>Ga0209782_1001081_pt1 | contig 13622 bp, 10 predicted proteins | sample WorMetmaBAHAMAS1_FD_187390 | JGI IMG/M metagenome (GOLD analysis project Ga0209782, IMG submission 187390) | Marine gutless worms symbiont microbial communities from Max Planck institute for Marine Microbiology, Germany - Inanidrilus... | ecosystem: Host-associated > Annelida > Digestive system... | reverse complement strand
GTGCGATCCAGCCTTGAGCTGATTCTTGTTTCTTCTTTACCTTTATATATTTTTCGTGAAATGTGGCCTGCAGGTCAGTCGTTGGTGGAGGCGGGCGAGTCTTACAGACAGCTGGCGGAAGTCAAGTACTCGATGGAGGACAACGTGAAACAGAACTTCCTGGATCCTCTTGCACACATTCAGAACAAAGATCTTAAAGAAGTAAACGTAAGTGTGTTGCGGCCATTAATCTGCTGTCGACTTAATGAACGAAATGGACTGTCAGAGTGTCAGAAATAACTGTTTACTGCGCTGTAGGAACTGTACAGAATTGAGAACATCATTCAGTTGTGTGTGTGTGTTGTTCTGAACTTCTCTACAGCACCTACAGAACCAGACAAAATTCAGAACTATCCTATGCTAGCTGGTGCCCCAAGCTAAGTACTGGAGGATGTGTCGGAGCAAAGATTTACAGCCTGGATGCTTTTTATGAAACAACATTTGGTTAGGGAGAAGACCCACACATAAATTACAACATTATATTAATCGCATCCGAACTTTATTTTACCTTGACATTTCGATGTCAACCAGAGACCTTCGTCAGAAGAATATCTAACGGTTTTTCTTCCGGTTTTTGCCAAAGGACTCAGGTAGAGATCAAACCATCGAGATAAATTAAAGTTTGGTTGCGATTAATACAATGTAGTAATTAATGTTTCACCAGCCTGAAGAATACGTTTAATAAGACTCATACTTAAGTCCATAAAAATTTATGGCGTGCATACAGATGCATACTCGGTCGAACTGAGTAGTTATTTATGGGCTTTACAGCACGAAGCCAAGGTAAGGTAAGGTGTGCGTATAGTGCATAACGAATGCATTGGCCTACTGGCCTTTGTCAGTTCCATAAACATATGAAATCACTTACTTCCTTACAGTTTGCTGCACCCTTTATTTACGGTTGCGAACGGCTAGTGTAAGTGCAAAAAGAGTGTTGATTTAGATTTTAGGGTTAAGGATCGTAAGTCAGTTGGGTTAGGGTTAGTTGTCGGATACTGTTGGGCCAATAGAGGCTGATAGTCTAATGCATTAATTATTCTCACCTGTGTATAGGTAGGTCTTCAGAACTGCTCTGAGAACTAGTAATGTGGATGCCGAGATAACAGGTGACCCTCTGCGGCAAACTGTGCAGAGAATGGACAGCAGGAAACAGAAGTCCACCGTGCTTTGACACGGTTGATTGGGAGATAGAAAGGACACCTGGATTCTAAGAACCTGTGATATTTTAAATTATGCAGGTCATGGATTAACTCCTAGCTTTATTGTACTAATCCAGCTTTTACCTCTATAGTTTTAGTAAACATTATAGGCCCGTTTTTGGTCGCCCACCAGGACCTAACAGAGCGTGGCTGTTAGTTGTTTATTTTACACGCTAGGCCAGCTTTTGGTATACTAATCACGTGACTGCCGTGTTTGCATACGAAACACCTACCTGGTAGGTTATGGTAGGTGACCAAAAACGGGCCTTATGTCTTGTAAAGTCTTGTTTTGTTTGCTCCGTTGCAGTTCCATCGCAAGAAGCTGCATGGTAGGCGACTGGACTACGACTGCAAGAAGAGGAAGCAAATGGAGAAAGGTGAGTAGTAGAATGTTTTCCAAATGTGTTAAAATTCTATGACGACGTCACGATGGAGGTTCATACAGTTATCACTTTTTGCACCAGCATGTAACACTTTGTTGGGCAAACGGCGTTTGTAAGCAAATTTAACTGTGAACGTCATGCTGTAGTAAGTAAAATGTCATTATTGCAGCACAATGTGCACAGTTATTGTATTTATGAAAAGCATTTGCCAGACAAAATGCAAGAAGTTTGTACTTTACATTTGTACCTGCCTCCCATCTTTATAGAATGTGTACTGCTTGTGGAAAAACAACTTTTGTTGTTGTTGTTGATCTCAAGTAAGTAAATAAATATTATTTGTAAACGTGCACAGTGGTCACCCGGAGCCGAATCTGAGGCACTAGGGGAAGGGCTAAGTGGGTTGGAAGCAGGTTTTGAGGTGATGGCAGAAAGTGTCGGGGCCGATAGACATTCGGCGAGCTGAAGGGAGAGAGTTCCAGGCCACATCACAGCAGGCAGGATGCAGCCTATTGCTACGAATGAAGTAGTGTGCTCAGTCTGTTAAACTCGACCATGCGCCTTGCAATGACGGCTGAAGCGATCGAGATGCCGTTTGAGATGGTGACTTATGTGGGTCTAAGGAACCATGTGTGATAGGGGTCCAATTTCCTCCCCCCTACAAGAGGGAGAGATTTTTTGGAAAATGTGAAAAGCATAGGAAACTCGTGGTGAGCAGTCCATAAAGACCATTGAAAAGCGTAGGAAATTCACAGATAATGATAATAATAATAATAATATACCAGACGATATTTATGGTGCTGTCATCGTGGCTCCAAGAGCCATTGCGAGAGTTCACCCGGTTTATTTGATGAATTTCAACTGAGCGCCGGGTGGCTGCTAACCCTCAGACCATGCCAGTTAATTTGGGCTGTGAGTCCGCCGATAATTGGCAGCTACCGTCCACATTCACCATTGCCATTAAGGGCCGGTTTCACCAACGTGAGTTTACTCTAACCGTAGTTTATAACCTCCGTTCAGCGACAAATCCGTTTCACCAACGCTAGATGGGGACTCACCTCAGGTCAGCTGTAATACAGGAACACTCGCCGGTTAAAATGACGGGTTAAAATCGAAAAACGGCCGACGAAGGTAATTCGTGAGATACACGTTAAAAATTAATCAATAACTCAATTATCATTAAAAAATATGAAAAACAACCTTGCAACCGGATAAGAAAGGAAAGAAAATTCACAAATTCACAACAACTGACGTCATCAATGACAACAGTAGCTCTTAGCCAATAGCAGCGTCGGAAAGTGGGTTAGCTGCACAGTCAGCTAGCTAGAGTTGGGCAGTGTTGGTGAAACACAAATCCGATTTAACTGTCTTCTAAAAATAATCCAAGTTCAGTTGACTTGGCGATTTGACCTTCGTTGGTGAAACTGGCCCTAAGAACCGGTTTTTCCACAGCAAATTAATCTCCCATTAATTTAATGCCGGATTAAATTAACGGGAGATTAATTTGCTGTGGAAAACCCGGACCTAAGAGATGTAAAAACAGCTAAACTGGCTGAGATGCCGTTTGGGGTGAATACACATATGGGCTGAGGGAACCGTGTATTAAAGTTAAGGTCGTCTTACACCATCCATACTTGATTTAAGTAGTCCTTAAATCTTCGTGCATTTCAATGGAGATTTAAGCACTAACTTAAGCGTGGATGGTGCAACCCGACCTAAGTTATACTTACTTACTTACTTACTTTGTGTAGCATGTGAATATTACCGGCGGCCGGTTTGTGACGGATCAGAACTGAGCTACAGCAGCTGCTCACGTCCCGTACCACTGAGGATAGGAGGCTGAGTTTGGCTGAGTTTATGTCGTGTGTGAACGTTGCTAGCGGCGGGCGTGATGGACGATGAATTGAGACAGGCCGAGGAGAAGTTCTCGGAGAGTAAGCAACTCGCGGAGATTGCAATGCAGAACTTGCTCGACAACGACGTCAGTCTCTTAACATCACTTGCAACTTACAACATAACCTTCATTCGTGTTATTAATAAACGATAACAAGATTGTCCAATGACAAATTTACCACATCCCCAAGTTATCTCGTCCAACACAAGTGCATCATACAGCGTGATCCCCAAGTTACCTTGTCCATGCCATGTTTTTCCATTACGTCACCATGTACCCAGAGATAACTCGTCGTAATGCTGTATCAGCTATTTCAGGTAATTGTAATATATTGTATGTACATATTTAGGAAAAATCTAAAGAAGTTTATCCCACAGTAAAGGAGTTAATTTTAGTATTCTCAGTACCAGCCTGAGATTTGCGGGCAAGAGCATCTCCAAATGACCCATTTTATGTACAGTAAGACATGAAAGCTAGCTCTAGTCAATTAACCTATTTGTCTTTTGTTTTGGCAAAGCCCTTGTACAACCAACTTGTTTTATCTGGTACCTCTAGTTAAGAATCTGTTCATATAAATATTACATTTCTGTTATGAATATTATTTGCAGCATTTATTTTATTTTATTACTTTGCCCTCGGGAGGGCTGCAAGGCACTGTGATGAGTATGTCTGTCTGTCTGTCTGTCTGTCTGTCTGCTCGCATAAATAGAAAACCACACGGCCGAACTTCACTGGAGTTTTTGCGCATGTAGCCTGTAGTCACATTGGTCCCCTCTTCTCTGATAGACAACATCTGAGCTATGGTGTTTGTCTGGAGGTAAGAGGGGAGATTATCATAACTGTTCTGTGCTGTATTGTATACGACAGATCATAAGCACACTTAGATGAGCAGTTCTTACAGTTCTCTGGATTGGGTTTTGTCACACTGGGTGCATTTCACTGTGCATAGCCTAGATTTATTTGTGTTTATCTGTGTGTATTTTGTGTTTTTTTTCATACTGCATATATGTTGTATTATTGTCAGCACAGTGGGATGGACCTAGTGGGATTGAAGCCTGGTCCTTAGGACTTCTCTTCCTTCAGTGCTTTGACACTGTTCGTTGGGTCTTTTGACCCATAAAACCCGTCCCCAATATCACCTATAATGTGTTTGGTGGGACGTTAAACCTTGTTCAACTGTGGTCACGTTGGGATGAGTTCTGTACTTCCAGTTTTGTGGATGACAATCGTGTCTTCACATAATAGCCTTATGGCGCATCGTTTTGGTTGGTGGTTTAGCGCTGTGGTAGCGTCGTTCGTCGCACGAACGAAGTTGCTCAACGTACTGGGATGGGTGACCCTCTTCAGGCTGGTATATCACCTTGGTATGTAACCAAGCCAAGTAGGTCAACTCAGCCTTGCATCCCTCTGTGGTCACTAAATCGAGTACCAGCCTTAATTGGCTGAGGTAAAGTTGGGAATGTCACCTCTGCCGGGTGACAGGTAACATGGTGTGATCCCATATGGCACGTGAGTTCCCGTAATGCTGCGGTGCTTGTAGCACATGCTATACGCTTCCTTACCTTACCTTACCATGTGTATTTGTAAGCGGCGGTAGAACATGACAGGCACAACAACCGAGGTTCCAACCAAATTTTGCTCAACAATAAAGGCCAAAAGTAGTTAGCTGCACATCGGGGGCAGAATCTGCTATCTACAATTTACGTGTGCGTATGGAATGGATGGTATAATCTGCGGGTGGATTGTAATTGTGCAGTCGGAGCAGGTGATGCAGCTGTCGGCGTTCATTGAGGCTGAACTTACCTACCACCAGCAGTCCGTTGACATACTCCAGGCCCTGCTGGACTCTCTCAAGAAAAAGTAAATTGTCGTACTTTTCGTCTCTTACTCAAACTAGAAACCTAAGCAGTGATATTGATCTGCATACGCACGCTGGCAGCACATTTGGTAGCCACGTGACCTTGATGTTTGATTGTTTGTGCTTGGGTCACTGCGTGCGGAGCTCCTGTCGTAGAGTTTGCCAAGTTTGGTGTTGATAGCTCAAGTCGTTTTTCTTTTGAAGCCCGGAGAGACAAAAGCAAAGTTACAGATGCCGCTGATCACTCATTGCCTACTGCATACTGCCATTGTAGTATCAAATATCCCGCAGTGCCAAATAACTCGCAGATCTGCGCCATTGTGCATTTAAATCGCCCAAGAGAGTCACATTGTTGCAGTTCGATCGGCAAGGAGTTCCACACCGGCGGCCCTGCAGTAGCAAAGCACCGGTCACCGTACGTATTGTGTGCACGCTGAACAACGCACGTTAGTGAATCAGATGACCGGAGACGGCGCGGTCTGGAGTGAGAGACAGGCTGGCAATCGTCTGACAAGTACGACGGTGCTTGGCCGGCCAGACATTGGAACACGAGGACAGCGGTCTTAAACAGTACGCGCTGTCGCGCGGACACGACCTACCGCATCCTGATTGCTCGCAGTGAACTGAGTTGCGTCACAGTCACTCAGTTCACGTCAACACATGAAATGTGATCATTTGAGATGAGCTTAGTAGGTCAAGTTAGATGAGGTTAGGTGAGGTGAGATTTGTGATACGAACACTCCTTTATGGGGGTGTTATCGGCCTAATGGTTGCTATTGGCCTATCTGCTCCATAATTCTCGACAGTTAACTCTAACACCTACCCTTAACTATCCCTACTAACCCTAATTTAACACTTTTTTGCACTGAAATTATGCCGTTTGCAGCCATAAATAAACGTACAACGTATTACGTCAAATGTTAAGGAAGTAACTAATTTCCTGTGCTTTGAATACTGATAGGCTAACAGTGGACGTTAAGCCGATGTGTCAACACTCGTAGACCTATATGTCATGCGTTGCACACGACTCGCTGAGCATTGCAGTGCAGACAGGCGTGTCAACGACTGAAGAACGTAGCCAGCAAATGTGGCTCTCAGAAGTTTATTTCTAACGTGAATGTGCTAACTTTAGAGAGAAAAATTTTAGTTTTATTTCAAAATAAAACTTCGAATAAATTTTCAGTGTGAAAGGCAACTAATAATTGTATGATGTGTTTTTTTGTACTTCAGTATTTGTATGATGTGACCTTTAAGGCGTGATATCACATGTTTGTGTGAAAGCGCCATTAGACCCCAACCAACCAACTAACCTACGGTAGCTATAGGCCCATTTTGGTCGCCTACTAGAACCTACCAGGTAGGTGTTTGCTATGTAAACATGGTAGTCACATGATTAATATACCGAAAGCTGACTGGTCTAGCGTGAAAAATAAACATCTAACAGCCACGCCCTGTTAGGTTCTTGAAGGCGACCAAAAACGGGCCTTATGTGTATGCTGCTAGGAGTGTGGAGGCGTCTAGCCGCCCTCATCGCGAGGTGACCACAAAGCGAGTGACGTCGTTCACGAGGTCCGATATGAGTGATTCGTCAGCTGCGGACAATCATATGGACGGCAAGATGACCTACGGTCGGTTGTCTTATCATCGGCATACTCACTGTCGTTGAAAAACGTGAAAGTCGGTACCAAGCCACGGAGGCCCACGGAGCGACACCGATCTCTGTTTCTGACACCAGCTTTAAGATGTGAGACCATGGATGCGGGACTGTTGCACCCCACCGATTGCCGGTACCAAGTTATACTGCTTGGTGTCAGAGGCAGTTGGGTGTGCAACTCCTTCGGGGTTGTTACTCAACAGTGCAGTGGCCGGGCTGTGTTAAATTCGCGACCATTAAGTCATTAGTCCGATGCCTTAGCCACTAGACGATTGAGTCACCTTTGCCAAAAGCTGGTGCTTTTATTTCTGATCACAAACGCTCAGTTTATATCTCCCTTCCCCTCCAATAGACATCTTCTGAGCTACAATGTATGTCTGCTGAAGCCAACTCGGATTGTAGTATCCTATGATCGAGAATTCTCCGGAGTGGGGTATTGAAAATGTGGAGTTATCGCATGTTGCACTATCTCAGCATCTGACACCCATTGCAAGATGCAGTTATTGGGCATGGGTTGGTGCTTCGTTCATGCAGTCCGTAGGTCAACTCAGCCTTCCACCCTCTGTGGGACGGTAAAATGAGTATCAGCTTTTGGGCTGAGTAATAATAAAATGGCGATGGTGGATGTGGACGGTGGCAGCCTAATGGCAGACTCACAGCCTAGCTCGGTTGACTTGGTCCGAGGTATAGTTGTAATAAACATGTTTTATGCTTTTTTTATTTTTTAATGTTTTTATTATTTAAAAAACATTTTTGTAGCATATGCAGAATCTTCTAGGTTATCATGTTACATATTAATTTGCAATCAGTTGCAATAATTATGTATTATAAGTCGCCTGATAAAGCTGTTTTAGAACCTTCACTTATTCTGTACATGCAGGTTACACAACCGATGTCAAACATTTTTTATTCTATGTTTTTACATGTTTTTATTGCAGCATAAAAACATGTTTTTTTAATGTTTTTATTTCTAAATCAGTGTTTTTTTTACAACTGTGGTACTCTGTGTGTTGGTGACTAGCTGCATTTATCAAACAAGAAGCATTGCCATTCACCAGGTGTCACTACTGTCACACGCCGCCACTGTCGCATGCCGCCTGCGCATCGATGTCCACGACGACGAAAACGCGTGACAGAGGGGACCGCTATGGCCCCATGGAATGGGCCCAATGAACCACGCAAACTATTGCAGTGGTTATGCCTGGATGATAGCAACATAAAGGACACCCTGTGTGTCACTCTCTATACAGCGAAAGCAGCCTATAATCATCGAACATTTCCTCCAACCATCAGTTGGTTGTGTGTGTGTGTCTGTCTGTCTGTCTGTCTGTCTGTCCAGTGCATTGTGGCAAAACGGCTGATCGGTTATGGATGCGGTTTGGGATGGTAGGTCGGATGGATCCAGGGATGAGGCAGGTAGTTGGGTTTGGGGATCGTGTCCATGGGATTTGGTAATTTTGAGGGCGAATGTGGGTCACCCATTGTGACCAGTGGGCAGTTTGCGGCCTTTTCCAAATTACTTTGGGCAATCTTGTTATTATTGTTATTGTTATTATTATGTTACTGTCGTTTATTTTACGTGTGTGGATGGCTGTAGGCGGAAGGCAGCCATGCTGTGAGGCTCTCTATGACTTCGAGGCGGAGAACGAGGGTGAACTCGGCTTCAAGGAGGGCGACATTATCCACCTTATCAGTCGAATTGACGAGAACTGGCTGGAGGGAAGCTTGCACGGAACGACCGGGTATTTCCCGTACACGTACGTCAAGATCTTAGTCGATCTGCCGCTGGAGTAATTCCGCACGGAGAAATTCCCCGCCGTCAGCAGTCGTTGCCAACGCAACGAGTTGTTTTTCATTGTTGCACGCCGCTCTGCGCCCGCCCGCCCGGCGGTCAGCACGTCTAGCGTTTTTCTTTTTTTTCTAGAGCTTAGCCGGTCTCGTTCCATCACCAGTTCTGTTTTAGATGCAGCCGTAGTTACTTCGAAGCTGGCAGTTTAGCTGCAAGTGAGAAAAAGATGTATATGTCGGAAACTGTTTTCCATATGCTTAGAACTCTCGTGGCTAGTTTACTGAATCTGATATGATTCATGTCATGAAGGTATCGCTGTCTGATAGTCTTCTAGAAAGCTGTGTATGGACTGTAGCTATCTGATAGCAATGAATGTATGCGTTTGTGTGTACAAGCTATAATCATTCCGTCGGAAATATGTAATTACTTACGATATGTACAAATGCATTACAATGTAGGAAACATGGTGGTTCAAAAAAATCTCGGATGTTTCAAGAGTTTTAGCATCACATTTAAGGCATGGTAAGATTGTTTATTTATGACTTTGTTAACTGTTAATTATTAGCCACCCACCAGGGAATGGCCCATGTTTTTTCACAGTACTTTTTTTCTAGACATTATCTCAGCTATCCCTTATCGGATCGCTACGAAATTTGCACACAGGTTTGATGTGGGGTCAAGCCTTAAAACCTAATATCGAAAAAAAAATTTCCTGCGTCTTTAAAAAAATTTGGCAAGGGGAAACTCAAATTTTGCCACCAACCGTCATCAGTTGGAAGTTTATATTTTGTTGTATAGGCCTCGCAGCCTCAGTTAAATGAATAAATAAAGAAAAATATAAAGAAATAAAAAACGGACAGATACCGGGCACAGTGGAGGCCGTGATAGATTGACAACAACAACAACTTATTGACCGGACCGGATGTCAATAAAGTAACAAAAGTAAACAAATTTAACTGTTGAAATAAAGTGCATATTTCCTGGTTGGTGGCTGTCATGGCAATCCTGCCTGATAATTGCCATCCATCTAATTATTTATTAATTTACTGAGTTTCATAAGGAAGAATTTTTGGGATGTCCGTTAGAATTTCACAGCTACGTTAAAAGAAACATAGTGCCCATTACCATTTTTTGTGCCACAGTTTATATAGAATTTGCCATAGTTGTTGTTTTTAGAAAATATTTGCATAATATGTCTGCATTACTGCTAACAAGGGAGAAGCATGTATAGGATACACCTAACTGCTTATGCACTAACATTTCTAAGCTGTATGATTTCAAGGAAGTACAAAATATGTTTTTAGAAAATTTTGATCATCGTTTGCCATTGTTTGATAACTGTAGACAGTTACTGGGCTATAAAGCCTAGTGTATGTGGCCGAAAATAATATTTCTTGCGTGCATAATCGTACTAGTGTGCTGTAGTCCATTGAACTGGTTTACATTGCCACTGTTCTTGCATGTCGTCTTTTGCTGCTGCCATCTTATTAGGTTCCCGTTTTTGCTTGTATAGTATAGCTTCATTCGTTGTTCGGAGATATCCGAGTCTGTCGTAAATCAGTTTTCCATCGGAGATCCATTACAGGTCTGAGCTAGACTGTGTTGATCTGAACACTCTGGTTAAATGTATGTATATTTATTATAACATAGTGGTAGCGTTAGCGGTAGCACTAGTAGAATTAGAAATACTAGCGACTTGGAGTCATTCATGTCTTCTATTTTTGTCCGTTTGTGGAGCTAGTCAGATGTTTGTCGACATTTTTGTATATTCAACGATTATTCGTTGACTGGTGCAGGTGGCCAGAGGAACGTACGCAGTGTTGGGTGACCACTTGAGTGGAATAGCAAAAAATGTCCGGGAATTTAGTGGCCGCCACGGAAAGGTAGCAGTGACAATATGTACGCTGTGCTGCGTAAAAATAATTTATCATTTCTTGAATTTCTCAACGATGAACTGATTTTAATAATGTTCTGTATGCAGAATCCTGAGTTAATTTCGCACAGGTGCTTACGGATAAGATGTCCACCACGCCTGGGTGTCACTGCACTACCTTGTGAAATGTGGAACTTATTCACTGGATCAAAGTTATATCGTTTCTCTTAATGTTGGATGGCTTTGTAAACAGCTGGTTGTTGGACATATTACACAAAAACATGAATTTCAGACAAGCTGTGGCAGAGAAATGGTTACAAGTCACTAGTGTCTGTGCTGACACAAACCCTCTTTTAAGTTTTTTTTTTTGAAATCATCCACCATGCTCTGTTGGCATTCATCATACGTCTCAACAAATTACTGATGCAGATAGCACGGCCAATGGTCGTTGTGCTGCTTAGTTGCAAATGGTAGATATGTATAGGTTTATTTCGTAATAAATGCAGCCAGACCGAATAAAAAACACAGTTAGACAGACACACAATAGACAGATATAAAACTAATATAATTAAACTAATATATAATATATATAAACTATAATACAATGCATTATATCCAAGATATACCAGATCTTTTTATGAGTTCTCTTAGGAGAGGCGCAGTAAACAATTTCTCATGAGTAAAAGTAAACCTATTTTCGAGCTCTGATAACTTCTCCAGTTGCAGCTGCTGATGCTGAAGACAATGTACAGGTGGAATCAGTTTTTTTAATTTTCAAGGTACAGCAGCAACATTTCACAACCGAAGTGCATAGGTCTGTAATTTCTGGTGTGAAATTTTCTCAGGATTCTCGGTACGAAAAATTTTTGATCGAGTTATTTGAGAAATAGTGGTGGAGTCATTTTTAGTGGTTTGTGATATATACGCATGGCGTAAGTAATGGAAAATTGGTAGCAGTTCAACAAAAGAGAAATGGCAGGGAATTTTAGACTGCCCGTGGAGTGGTCACCCAGATGAATGATGTAGAATTGTGTATATTGTTAAGGAACAATTTCCGAGTAGAAATCGAACGGCGTTGTCTCGTACAAAGTATTAGGCCTCTTTCACATTAGAAATTAATTTCCAATGTGAAAGGGGCCTTAGATTGTCCGTGTTGTTAGCATTGATGTGCAGTTTGAGATGTGCATTATTATCAGGCATGCTATTTTATCAATTTTTTGTTTAAATTTTAGAAATTATAAAATTAAACATCAAGTCACAGAATCTTTAGTTGTGAATTTCCATAAGTGTGTAAGTAAGATTGGGGCAAGAAGTGTATAACACTAAATTCCACAATCATCTACTAAAATGTAATAAAAACAGATATGCAGCACGTGACTGTTTGTTAAACACGTTATTAAATTGGAGTAATCAAAGTTATAACTGTTTAAAACATAGTTTTGTAGTTGGTAACTGCACAACTTTATTTTCGCATTTTATCTTCTGGTCAAACACGGGAGTAGTGGTGCGTTTTCACACACTCTAGGATGGGACGGGATGGGATGGAATGGGCTGCACTGGTAACTCGGTGTATTTCAATGGATACGTTCTCACACTGTGTTACCAGCCCATCCCTGCTTCTGTCACTAGCAACAGCTGTCTCTCACCCATCGTCTGTGTGAATGCACCATTATTCTCGATGTGTGTGATGTTTTGTCGTCTGTGCTTAGTCCTGTGATAATATCTGCTGGTACAGTTGACGGCTTTGTCGTTCGTCCATACGTAGATGCTCAGCAATATATTGTGATTTTTTTTAGAAAAGCAGGTTTCTAATAAGTTGGCCAGTATGACAGAGACAAAATGGTACGTTTTAAAAATAGTTTGTCTTTCAGTGCTACTAGCCAAGAGAGATCAAGGCTGGGAAGATCGTCTCCAAAATGATCTATCTTGTGGGACATTAAACCTTAACTCGATCAATCGAACATGCCCACCTGCATAAAAACCAACATCATGTTAGTTTTCATAGTAATATTTCAGTGCCCAGTCATGTTTTGTTGTTGTTGTTTTTTCCATACATCCAAATTTGCATTCTTATTGTGGTTAGGAAGTTCTTAGACTTTATCCAGTTTTCGTCTCAGATTATTAGGTTGCACGAGCGATAACATTCGCTGGGGTTCATTAATTGAACTTGAATCCAGTTTGAACGTGACTTGCTGAAGGTAAGGTATTGATTCATGGATATTCTTTTCCACTGTTTTATTGCTGATTATTCTCGATTTTCTGAACATTTGCCACGAGCTTTGTTTTCGGTGCAGCTTTAATTACTGTCCATTGCGATGTACAGACGTGGATCATGTGCTAGTCACTGGCGGCATTCGATTAATATTCAATTTTAACAATCCGAAACCGATTCGCTATGAATCCAAAACCGGATTTGGCTAATCGAATGCCACCATCATGGTGTTGTGCAATCTATAACTTCTCCGCTTGTTCGAGCCGGCCGTTTTCGTGTACGCAGTATTTTTGTGAGTTTTGTGCACCCTGTAGCACCTGCCTGTGTTATTGCGTAACGTTTTTCGTGTTGAATTTTTCTCGCCAGTCATGACTGATTTTTTTCCGCGCAAGTTATTTACTAGCCATCTTATACATGGTAGTGTTGTTTCTGCAGTCTGGTGTCGAAAGTCACAGATTGTTTGCATAGCACGTCAGTTCGTCTTTTGTTTTTATTTGACAGATTGTTTATAGCTAATATTTTTGATCACATAACTATCAGTTCTTGAACATTACAAACGCAGCCTTTACCTAACTACCCACCTTGATTTAATGCCGGTTTTTAGGTGAATTTCTGTCAGGTTTCCTTGGTTCCCGTTTGCCTTTTTGTCCTCTACTTGACCCGGAAGAAAACCCTTGAATATTTGTGGTGTACTGATATATTTTTTTTGGGGGGGGGGGCGGAT
>Ga0209782_1001080_pt1 | contig 13622 bp, 10 predicted proteins | sample WorMetmaBAHAMAS1_FD_187390 | JGI IMG/M metagenome (GOLD analysis project Ga0209782, IMG submission 187390) | Marine gutless worms symbiont microbial communities from Max Planck institute for Marine Microbiology, Germany - Inanidrilus... | ecosystem: Host-associated > Annelida > Digestive system... | reverse complement strand
ATTTTTGGGCGAGGGGGTATTATGTCTCGACTGTCGCTCGCGATGAGCGGGTGATCCGCGGGTACATCCGACATCAGGAGGCGGAAGATCAGCGACTTGAACAACTGAATCTGTGGCGCTGATTGACGTTATCTAGACCCAAAGTTATTACAAATCATTTCCCACTCTTGCAGGAGAACGCCTGCCTGTCGTCAGGCAGGTCCGCGCTCTACCGGCAAGTCGGTGCCTGCAGTCTCTTGCGTGATTCGGATTGGCCCCCTTTCTTTGAAGCTCAATCGGAATTTTCCGGAAAGGCCCTGGATAAAATCCCTTGCGTATCTCTCCAGCCGTTCGGCCTCCTGCGCTAGATCGACCTCCTCTCCCTCGAAGTCGGTGGGCAGTACGCGAATCGTGTGTTCCCGATCGTCATTGAGCTTCGCGTAGATCTCTACGACGCCCTTACCGCTCAGGAACCGGCCCGAATCGGAAGCAGCCCCGGTCAGCGACACGACGTTGAGGAACAAAGCGAACTCCGTCCCGGAGATCGATTGCTCATGTTCAGAGATCCAGGCCTCACAGGAATCCGGCGTCACGCCGGTTTCCTGCCAGAATTCGTCGATGGAATAGGCGATTTTCGAGAATCTCTCGGTCAGGAAATCGGCATCCAGGTAAGAAAGGAGGGCACCACCTTTCGGGCCCTGATCTTTGTCCAGGAGCGCCCGATAGAGCGCCTGAAAGGCAGATTTGTGATCGATCGGGGTAAGGCGTGCCGTGTCGAAGATGAAGCGCTGGTATTCATCTTCTGCTATCCGGTCTGTAGGAAACCGACTCCCCAGCAGACTGAGGAAGGTGCGTTGTGACGCGCGTAGCCACTCTACGGAATCCGGGACTTCCAGCTGCAGCTCTAAGCGGTCTTCTGCGGCAGCGAAGTTCTCCAGCCAATAGCGCGCAGAACGCAGCCGCTTGTGCAGGCTGTCCTTGTCTGCTCGAGTTGGACTAGTCTCCGATCTCTGTTCAATTTCCTTTTCGATATCGATGTGCGGGAGCTGGAGTAGGGCGGTGAGTAATTGGAAGCCGACCGGATGGTAGGCGGTGGATCGGGGGTTGACCTCAATCAGCTCTAGAGTCTTTTCCTGCTCGGCCGTCGCCCGCCCCGATAGGCAGGATTCCACGAGTCGATCGTGTTCATTGTAGAGTTTTACCAGATAATCGTGGTCGATCGAGAAGTTTACGGTCTTTTTCGGAGGGGTTCGGATCATCAGGAAGCGTAGGATTTCCGGGGGCAGCAGGTCTGCCATTTCCCGCGCGGAGGTTCCTATTGCTTTGGATGAGCTCATCTTGGCGCCGCCGACCAGGAAGAATTCATAGGGAACATTCAACGGCGGGTTCTCGCCGAAGATACCGCGCAGACATGCGGCCGCCACTTCTCTGGACCCGCCCCGGGTGCAATGGTCCTTACCGGCGCCCTCGATCGTGACACCGAGGGTGTACCATTTGGCGACCCATTCGAGCTTCCAGGGAAGCTTGCCGTTTCCATCGAAGGGTGAAGTTCTTCCGCGGTTTCCGCAGCCGCTGGCCCAGGTCACCAGGTCCGGCCGGCAGCTATAGGAAACCTCTTTGCCGTCATAGTCTGTGACCTCGGTAACCCCGATCTTGCCGCACTCTTCACAGATAACCTGAAATGGGAGCCAATTGGCCGGCCGGGTGGCATTGCTGACCTCTGCGTAGACCTTGCGGACGATAGCGGTATTCTTCAGGATGGCATCAATGGCCTCGTTGAACCGGCCGGAGCGATAGAGATCACGTGTGCGATAGATTTCAGCACCGACTCCCAGCTCATTGAAGAGACCTAAGAATTCCGAGATGTAATGGTCGGCCAGATCGGTGGCGGAAGATGTTTCCGGCGCGGGAACACTGCATAGGGGGTATCCCATGTAATCCTTCAACCAAGGCTCCGCATCCGCGGGCAGTCCGTCCAATGGATCCAAGTCATCGATCCCATAGGAGTATTTCGCATCGGAACCACGGGACAACAGCGCCCGGTAGACAGCATCGTGGATCAGCACGCCGCGCAGAGAACCGACATGTACTCGGCCGGATGGTGTCTTGGAGTCGTTGACGAGCTGGGGACCGGTCAGTTTTTCGATTAATTTTTCGTTCCACATAATCGCGATCTCTCAGGTTCTCACTGTCGGATAAGCAAATGGATATGTCCAAGTTATTATTGAACCTTTCCTAACTGCAAGTAAAACAACGAAATATCCTGTTAATCCTGAAGATCCTGTTCGATTGGACGAAAGCACGAAACACGAAGAATTGCTCAACCTTTCAGCGGTGGTGTTGTAATCCTGGGTATACACGCCGAATCTCGGAAACAACATTGCTTTGTTTGCTTTGCACGGCGGGCAGAGCATCCGCAGGGCCTCACGATCCATTGTTGCGAGTGTCTTACCATCAAGCCCGGCTTCTTTTAGAGAGACGAATTTGAACTCGGTGAGAATATCCAGTACCTGGTACTGACGCATGTCCGGGCGCACGATCAGGGTCAGATCCGCATGACCGCGTTCGATTTCGGCTTCGGATTCCATGATGTACAGAGTATCGTTGAACAGCAGGGTCAGAAACTCGGTCTTGATGGTGAGTTCAATTTGTGTCGTGGCGGCAGCGATTTCGTCCTCCCGAAAGCCGCACGGGGCATTGAATTGGGGCAGCAAGTAGATGTTCTCCGCCACATTGTAGCCACTGGTGAGATCGCTCATGGCGACCGGCGAGACCCTGGTGATGAACACCCGTCCCAGGCCCTGTCCGCCAGCGGCGGCCTTGGTGGTCTTGAACAGGACCTTCATGCAGCCCTCCCCGGACAGGATGGCCTGATAGCGGCTTTCCTCCGTAGTTCGATGGCCCATCATCAATTCATTAGCGAAGTTGTCGTATTCGTCGATGAGGAGATAAAGGAAGTGGCCGGTTTTCCGTATGGAAGCAAGTAGGGATCGGAAGGATGACAGCGCATCCTGGGGATCGATGCGGGGCGAATCAGGCAATATTGCCTGATAATAATCCGAAAAATCTCTGATTCGATCGATGGTAAGGTCCCCGAACAGCTGCTCGAACCGATCCGCTTAGTTGAGGTCGTAGTAGTTCTCCAGCATGGATAACAGTGGTGGGCTCTTGCCGAACCGGCGCGGGCGCAGGAAGAGCAGCTGCTTGCCGGCTTCCTCCAGCAATAGAATCTGATCCGTGCGATCCACGTAGTAGTACTTTTCTGTGATCAGTGAATCGAAGTCACTGATGCCGTAATTTCTGATGATCTGTCGGGCCCCATACAATTCACGGGTGAAAACCCGGCGACCGTTCATCCTGGGCAAAGTAGCGCTCAAGGAAGGCATCGAAGCTCAGGTCGTCGGTCTCCTCCAGTTCCCGTTGTCGTTGCCGGGACTCCTGATTCAGGCGCTCGAACAGGAGTGCGTGCTCGGTGTCGAGCGATAAACCGCGGAATCGGTCACGGTGTTGCTCCGAGATACGCCGCGCAAAGTCGAAAAAACTCTCTGCGTTGGTGCGCATTTCGGTCAGCATCTTCGCGGAGGGTGTAAGCCCCGGATCGCGAACCTTCTCTTGCTGCCGACGTAAGCTCTCGGCACAGGGACCGCCACTGTCGCCGTCCATCAGCTCCGCGGCCGGGAGCATGGATTCCAATAGTTCCTCTGCCCATCGACGTAAGCGGATGCCGCTTCCATTCCGCTCCAACTCCAGCGCCGGATCCCTGCCACGGTGGGCGGTCGAGAGCAGATTCCCGTCGATGGCCTTGCGTTCACGCGTACCGATGCGGGGACTTTCCATCAGCAGGCAGAAGAGCATAAAGGCATCCAGAAAGTGCAATAGCTCCTCGGCCACACCGAGGGGGTGGAAGGCGTTCACATCGAGGGATCGCAGCTCCAGATAGCGAACACCACGACGGCGTAGGGCCAGACTCGGTTTCTCCAGCCAGTAGGGAGGCTGTTTCGGGCGCACGGAGCTATAGTATTCGTTCTCGAGTTGGAGCACGTTGGCATTGAGCTGCTCGTAACGCTCGCCGACCTTGACGCCGATAGCCTCGTAGTTGGGACAAGGGGTCCGGATGGCCCAGGTCAGGCTCCGGATGTAGGCGTCGAGGCTGTCGTAGTTCGCCTTCATCCCGGAGTCCCCGGTCTTGAGGTTCTGATAGCCGATATCACCCATCCGCAGAGAGGTCGCGTAGGGGTAGTAATAGGTGCTCCGATCGAACTCCTCCAGATCCGTATCCAAATCTTGTACAAAGGTCTTGCAGGCCGCCGGAGAGGCACCGAAGAGGTAGGGAATGAGCCAACCGAATCGCTGCAGATTGCGGGTCGATGCCATGTAGGCCTCGGAGCGGAAATCTCCCAGCTTTCCATTGTAACCTTCCAGCTCCCGGTACAGCGGCCAAAAGGTGTCGGCAAACGAAAAGTTGTAGTGAACGCCCGCAATCACCTGCATCAGGCGCCCATAGCGGTTGCCCAGTCCACGCCGGTACACCGTCCTCATACGGGCGGCATTGGAAGAGCCGTATCTGGCCAATGGGATATGGCCCACGCCCCCTACTAACATGCAGGGCATACTCGTCGCCCATAAGAGTTCGTCGCCGAGGTGGTGGTGAACGAAGACATGCAGGCCGTGCAGGAAAGCGAGCACCGTTTGGTTGCCCGGCAGGGGCGGGGTGATGGTCTCGAGCAGGGCCTCGGAAAAGTCCGTCGTCAGGTACGGGTGGGTCAGCGCCGATCCGAAAGCGGGGGGGTGAGGCGTGGCGTCGATGGTCCCCGCTGGGGACACCCGCAGGCCTTCCTTTTCCAGCCCGATGAGAGAATCCTGCAGGCAGTTACCGAGCGTCGTGCATGCCAATCCGTTCAGCCGCTTGTCGTAGCTGGTGTAGAGGTCCATTCACTGAGGCAGGGAGGTTTGAATGATGAATGATGAGAATCTCCATAGGAAAACACGGCTCAAACACCTTGTATCCCAATGCCATTAAGTTAAGCGCTACCGGTCGGCAAAGTAAGAGAAGAAACCACGAATCACGCGAACCCTCGCGAAAGTGTCATCCTGAACTAAAAGGAGGGATCTTATTCGCGGAAATTCGCGTGATTCGTAGTTTTCTCTAAGTTGCCAACAGCCAACTTAATGGCATTGCTTTGTATCCAGCGCCCCCGGAGCAGCCGCCATTCATCACTTCCGTTTCCCGTGCCCGTGAGGGCAGACGATCGCCTTTAGGCGATCAGATTTATCTGCGACACGAACCCTTTGCACGATATGAGGCGGCACGGATGGCCTGTCGGTACGGCAGTCATACCGTATATAAGATACAGTATCACTTTGTATTTGTTACAAAATGTCGGCATCAGGAACTTAAGGGTGACGTGGGTCTGAAGGTGAGGTGAGGGAGCCGATTCGCCAAACCTGTCAGGCGTTTAGAGATAGACCTTCTCAAGGTGTCGTGAGCAGAGACCACGTGCATCTGTTTGTCTCGGCGCCACCGAGTAGGGCGCCGAGCGAGATCATGCGGCGTATCGAAGGACGCAGTTCGACCAAACGGTTCGAGAGTTTCCCGGATCTGAGAAAAGATACTGGGGACGGCATCTTGGGGCTCGCGGATATTTTTGGGTCACTTCGGGAGAGTTGACGCAAGAGCAGAGCAAGGAATATTTGGCGCCTCACTTCGAGCATTTTCGGACCGAGCCCTAAACGGGTCTGCTGACCCGTATCCGGACTTTCAGTCCGTAGTACTAACAGCTGGTGGTTGTTAAGTATTATTTGTCGAGATCCATATAGCTCTTTACACCGAATCCACCGAGAAAAACGGCGAATAGCTCGATGGCTTCTTTGTATAGATTTTTATCAGCCCCAACGAGGGGGACCGTTAGAAAAATGAAAAGTGCAAAAAAGATAACAACATATAGTAACGTGAATTTCCTCGATTGCGCTTTATCCCTAAAAGATCACTCATCGTATTTTGCAGCAATTTCCAATATCTTATCTATATCCTGAATCCGTGACGTAAATGAGATGATGAATCATGATGCATAGAGTTGGCGGATCGTTGTCATTTTAACGAGAGCGACGGAGCAGTAGACGCGCTAAGTGAGGTATGCGTCCTTGGTTTTGAAGTGTCAATGCGAGCATTCGACAACTTACCGTGAGTAATCAGCACACGGAAACCTGCGCCGTCTAGTACGGCCTGAGCAAGAATTTTAATACATAAGTTTTAGATCTGCCAATCTTATAGGTTGTTGTTATTGACTGGAGCAGCCATGCCCGCTAACGAAGCCAATCCGATTTATCCGAGCGAACGCGAGCGCTGCGACCTCGAAGTGTTGGTCTGTCAGCCGACCTGTGCCCAAAAGGATGCTGTGGGATTCTACGCAACGCCGCGTCAGACGTTTCTCAATTACTATTTCTGCTCAGCAGTACTAGTGCGCGTGTTGATGTGGTGGCAGCAGTTCGTTCACGTGTATGCCAAGCGGTCGTAGAGTCGTCGGAAGATGGGGACCACCCGGCAGCCTGAGCCGAAGGCGAGTTACCCTTCCTCTCTCGTGCCAAACTCTTGCCTGTACGAGAGTGCCTCTAGTCGGGATGGCTTCCCGCAAACGTCAAACTGTTGCTGTCTCCCCGGCACGGCATAGCCGGGGGATTTCCCATTACTGTTTAACTTACGTCTTTTTAGACATCCTCTAAGACAGACAGGCCACTTTCTCCTCGTCCCCCATAGTACGGAATTTAGCGCGAAACGGGGTAATTTCATCCCACCGCCGCCGGGAGTAAGACAAAATTTTACAGTCTCTGGAGTGTAAGAACGAACCGGGCGTGCGTAAGGGCAACGGTGCAGCACAGGCGTCTCGCCTGCCGTCTCTGTTTGTGCCCTTTGTGCCTTTGCGGTTCAAACGATCGGCGGCGTTTCAACCCAGACCCAGGATATGGTAACCGGTATCCACATACAGTACCTCGCCCGTGATTCCGGAGGCCAGGTCGGAGCAGAGAAAGGCCGCCGCGTTGCCGACTTCTTCGATGGTCACGTTACGCCGCAGGGGGGTGCGTTCTTCCACCTGCTTGAGCATGCCCCGAAAATTGGCGATGCCGGACGCAGCCAAGGTGCGGATGGGACCGGCGGAAATGGCATTGACCCGAGTGCCTTCCGGACCCAGGGATGCAGCCAGGTAACGGGCGTTTGCCTCCAGGCTCGCTTTGGCGAGGCCCATGACATTGTAGCTGGGCACGGCGCGCACCGCACCCAGGTAGGTCATGGTCAGGAGGGAGCCGTTGCGGCCCTGCATCATTCCGCGTCCGGCCTTGGCCAGGGCGGCGAAGCTGTAGGAGCTGATGTCATGGGTAACGGCGAAACCTTCGCGGGTGATGGCGTCGATATAGTCGCCCTCAAGCTGCTCGCGGTGGGCGAAGCCGATCGAGTGCACGATAGCGTCGAGCCCGTCCCACTGCCCGGACAATTCCTGAAAGGCATCCGCGATCTGGGCGTCGCTCGTTACTTCCAGGGGCAGCACCATCTCCGATCCGCACTCGGCGGCCAGGTCCTCGACCCGGGATTTGAGCTTTTTGGTCTGGTAGGTCAGGGCGATCTTGGCCCCCTCGCGGTGCATGGCCTGTGCCACGCCGTAGGCGATGGAGCGGTTGCTGGCGACGCCGGTGATGAGGACTCGTTTATCTTGTAGGAAAGCCATGGCATTCCGATCCTGTGTCTGGTAGCTGGATGGCTGACAAGGCCCATGCGGAGGTGCGATCATGGGCTTTGGTTAGGCGATTTCTGTCACAAGAATTCGTACATTACCGAAACTTCAGGGTCGGTGAAAGGGCGAGATTCTCACCGAGAATTTATCCGCAAATCAACGCAAATGAACGCAACCGGATCAAAAATCGTCGCCGATGGCGAACCGATTTGCGTCGATTCGCGTTCATTTGCGGACAAAAATGATTCCCATAGACCTACGCTGCATCACAGCTGCTATCGGTGTTTTGGTGCTGTGTTACTTGTCTCGATACTGGCAGTCCTGTCGGGTGCCTGCGGCGATGCCCCCTGGAATGATCCCTACCCGCGCGACCAGGCGACGGCCAATGTCCTCTACGGTTCCTTCTCCGAGCGTCCCAAGCACCTGGACCCGGCGCGTTCCTACAGCTCGAACGAGTATGCCTTTATTGCGCAGATCTACGAACCGCCGCTGCAGTATCACTTCCTGAAGCGACCCTACGAGCTGGTGCCCCTGTCCGCCGCCCAGGTGCCGGTGCCGACCTATTGGGATGCGGACGGCCAACCGCTTCCGGCCGCTGCGCCTGCCGAAAAGGTCGCCTACAGTGAGTATCTGATCCGTATCCGGCCCGGAATCCGGTTTCAGCCCCATCCCGCCTTCGCAAAAGACGAAGGCGGGCGACCGCGTTACTTGGATTTTAAGGCCACAGATCTGGCCGGGATCAACCGCTTGTCCGACTTTCCGCACCAGGATACCCGCGAACTGACGGCGGAGGATTTCGTCTATCAGATCAAGCGCCTGGCCGTGCCCTGGTTGCACTCGCCGGTTGCCGGCATCATGGAAAAGCACATCCATGACTTTGCGGCGTTGGCCGAACGCATCGAGCAGGCGGAGCTCGCGCCGGGCCCAGGTGGGGAGCGGCCGTTTCTCGATTTGCGGGCCATCCCCTTCGCCGGTGTCGAGGTGCTGGACAGGTACCGTTACCGTATTCGCATCGAGGGCAAGTACCCCCAGTTCGTCTACTGGCTCGCCATGCCCTTTTTCGCGCCCATCCCGTGGGAGGCGGACCGGTTCTATGCGCAGTCCGGAATGACGCAGCGTAATATCAATCTGGACTGGTACCCGGTGGGCACCGGGGCCTTCTGGCTGGAAGAGAACAATCCCAACCTGCGCATGGTGCTGGCGCGCAATCCCAACTTCCACGGCGAGTCCTATCCCACCCAGGGTATGCCGGGAGACGAGACGGCAGGGCTGTTGGCGGACGCCGGCCGGCCCTTGCCCTTCATTGAGCGTGCCGTCTACAGCTTAGAAAAGGAGGACATCCCCTACTGGAACAAGTTTCTGCAAGGCTATTACGACAGCTCGGGGATTTCTTCCGACGCCTTCGATCAGGCGATCCAATTCAGCGGTCAGGGCGAGGCGATCCTGACCAAGGGTATGCGGGAGAAAGGGATCGGACTGCTGACGGCGGTCCGGACGTCCATTTTCTACATGGGCTTCAACATGCGCGACCCGGTGGTAGGCGGCGATTCGGAGCGCGCACGCCTGCTGCGGCGGGCCATCTCCATTGCCGTCGACTATGAGGAATACATCGCCATCTTCGCCAATGGCCGCGGGGTCGCCGCCCAGGGGCCGATCCCGCCGGGCATCTTCGGGCACCGTGCGGGCGAGGCGGGGATTAATCCTTATGTCTATAGCTGGCGGGACGGGCGGGTTGTGCGCCGCGGTCCGGACGAGGCGCGGGACCTGCTGGTCCGAGCGGGCTATCCGCGCGGTCGGGACCCGGCGACGGGACGGGCCCTGAGCCTGAACTACGAGACCACTGCCCAAGGGCCGGATGATAAGGCACGCCTGAGCTGGATTCGCAAGCAGTTCAGGAAGCTCGGCATCCAGCTCGTGGTGCGGGCGACGGATTACAACCGCTTTCAGGAGAAGATGCGCAAGGGTACCGGGCAGATCTACACCTGGGGCTGGAACGCGGACTACCCGGACCCGGAGAACTTTCTGTTCCTGCTCTACGGCCCCAACAGCAAGGTGGAAGAAGGCGGGGCGAATACCTCCAACTACACCGACCAGCGCTTCGATGCCCTGTTCGAGCGGATGAAGAGCATGGACAACGACCTCGAGCGTCAGGCCCTGATCGACGAGATGGTGGAGATTGCAAGACGGGATGCCCCCTGGCTGTGGGGCTTCTACCCCAAGGCGTTCAGCCTGCACCATGGTTGGGTGGGGAACCTGAAGCCCAACCTGATGGCCAATAATACTCTCAAATACCGCCGCGTGGACGCTGCGCGACGCGAGCGCCTGCGCCGGGAGTGGAACCGGCCCGTGCTCTGGTCCCTGTGGTTGACGGCCGGCCTGCTGATAGCAGGGGCGCTGCCGGCGGTCTACGTCTTCCGCCGCCGCGAGCGCAGGAGCGCCCGGTCCCTATGAGCGCCTATATCATTCGGCGATTGCTCTACGCCATCCCCATCCTGATCGGGGTGAATCTGATCACCTTCCTGTTGTTCTTTGTCGTCAATTCCCCCGACGATATGGCCCGTATGCAGCTGGGCGTGAAGCGGGTGACGCCGGAGGCGATCGCGACCTGGAAGCGGGAGCGCGGCTACGACCGGCCCCTGCTTTTCAATCAAAAAGCCACGGGGCTGAGTAAGATTGCGGATACCATCTTCTTTGCTAAATCGTTGCGGTTGTTCGCCTTCGATTTCGGACCCTCGGACAGCGGGCGGGACATCGGTTTCGACATTTTCCAGCGCATGTGGCCCAGCCTCGCCATTGCCGTCCCGGTGCTCCTGGTAGGCCTGCTGGTCAACATCAGTCTGGCCCTGTTCATCGTCTTCTTCCGCGCCACCTACATCGACTATGCGAGCGTGGTCCTGCTGGTAGCCATGATGTCCATCTCCGGGCTCTTCTACATCATCGGCGGTCAGTATCTGCTCAGTAAGCTGTTCCACCTGGTGCCCATCTCCGGCTATGACACCGGGTTTTCGGCCTGGAAGTTTCTGATCCTGCCCGTGATCATCGGCATCATCGGAGGCATCGGCACCGGGACGCGCTGGTATCGCACTCTATTCCTAGAAGAGATCGGCAAGGACTATGTGCGCACCGCCCGCGCCAAGGGTCTGAGCGAACGCCTGGTCCTGTTCCGGCACGTGCTCCGTAATGCCCTGATCCCGATCCTGACCGGCGTGGTGGTGGTACTACCGCTGCTGTTCATGGGCAGCCTGATTACCGAGTCCTTCTTCGGCATTCCCGGCCTCGGCAGCTATACCATCGACGCGATCAACAACCAGGACTTCGCCATCGTGCGGGCCATGGTGTTCCTGGGCTCGGTCCTCTTCATCCTGGGGCTGCTGCTCACCGACATCTCCTACACCCTGGTGGACCCGCGGGTGCGGCTGAGCTGAGACTCCGGCCCGGAGGATTTATCCGCAAATAAACGCAAATGGACGCAAATGTTTTTCATAAAGATTCACTCATACGGGCACCTTGAAATTGAAAAATAGGTGTTTTCACTGATAAAACAATTCTAACCTATTGATTATTAATTTTTTCAGTTGACGAAAATCATATTTTTCAAAGTGTCCTCAAAGCGATTACTCGCGGTCAGAAACCGCTGGTAATCGGATAACGCCGGTCGCGGCCGAAGGCACGGCAGGTAATGCGCACGCCGGGCGGTGCCTGGCGGCGTTTGTACTCGTTGTGGTCCACCAGGCGCACCACCCGCTGCACTTCTGCCTCCGGATAGCCTTCCGCCACGATCGCGGTGACGCTCCGGTCGTCCTCGATGTAGCGTTTGAGGATCGCGTCGAGCAGATCATAATCCGGCAGGCTGTCCTGGTCGGTCTGATCCGGACGCAGCTCGGCAGAGGGCGGGCGGATCAGCACTCGCTCCGGAATTATCCGTGAGCGCCGATTGCGGTAGCGAGCCAAACGATAGACCAAGGTCTTGAACAGGTCTTTGAGGGGCGCGAACCCCCCCGCCATGTCCCCGTAAAGGGTCGCATAGCCTACGGCCATCTCGCTCTTGTTGCCGGTGGTCAGGAGCATCCTGCCCTTATTGTTGCTGACAGCCATGAGGATGAGGCCGCGACAGCGGGCCTGGATATTCTCCTCGGTAACGTCCGCCTCCCGGCCCGCGAGCTTGTCTGCCAACATCCCCAGAAAGGCCTCGAATGCCGGCTCGATGGAGATGACGTCGGCCGCCACACCCAAGATGCGGGTCTGCTCCAGCGCATCATCCATGCTCATATCGGCGGTGTAGCGCGACGGCATGAGTATGGCTTCCACCTGCTCCGGACCCAAGGCGTCCGTCGCGATCGCCAGCGTCAGGGCCGAGTCTATTCCCCCCGATAGACCGAGCACCACCCCGCTGAAGCCGTTTTTAAGGACGTAATCCCGTACCCCGAGCACCAGGGCGCGGTAGACCGCCTCCTCCCGTTCGGGCATGGGTACCACGGCGCCCGGCACGGGACGCGGTCCAGGGGTGCGCTCGATCTCCACGACCAGGGAGGCCTCCTCGAAATAGGGGGCCCGTTGCGTGAGCCTTCCTGCGGCGTCTACTACAAAGGAGCCGCCGTCGAACACCAGCTCGTCCTGTCCCCCCACCAGATTCGCGTAGATGATCGGGATTCCGTGCCCGCGGGCCCGCAGCCGGACCAGGGTTTCACGCTCCGGGGCCTTGTCGAGGTGGTAGGGCGAGGCATTGATGTTGATCAGCAGCTCGGCCCCGGCTGCCACGGCCTGGCGCGTCGGGTCCTCCTCCCAGATGTCCTCGCAGATCGTAAGGGCAATGCGGATTCCCTTGAATTCCAGGATGCAGGATCGGTTTCCGGGCTGGAAGTAACGCTTCTCGTCGAAGACGCCGTAGTTCGGCAGGAGCCGTTTTGCATACTCGGTGCTGACCTGACCGTCGCTGACCAGGCCCGCGACATTGAACAGGCCACCCATTACGGCCTTGGGGTAGCCTAGAATCAGCGCGATCCCCCGCGTCTCGACGGCGATCCGCGTCAAGGCTGCCTGGGTGCGCTCGGTGAACTCGGGACGCAGGAGCAGGTCTTCCGGCGGATAACCAGTCAGGGTCAACTCCGGGAGTACCAGCAAGTCCGCTGCCTGCCCGTCCCGGGCGGCGGTTGCCGCCGCAATCACCCGGTCTCGATTACCGTCGATGTCACCGACGAGCAGATTCAGTTGCGCGACCAGGATGCGCAGCTTCGAGGGCGTTCCCATTTTGCTTTTCTTCTTGCATAACCTCCGGAATCTTACTATATTTTGCCCAGTTCGTTTCTCGATGCAGGCGGGGAGGCCTACGCTAGGCCCCACGGATGGGCTTTTGCGGCATCCTGATCGGAGGCCGGGCCGCCTATATGTGCCCGGTCGTTAGTGAAACCGATTTTCCACCCCCCAGTGTCCCCGCACGGCGTGCGCGAAACGCCGCCCATCGGCCAGGATCGCGTTCACAAAAAAACATCGCTCCACGGTTTCGGTCTCGCCGATCAAGCAGCTGCGCTCGACCGGGCCGATGCTGCGTAGCCCTCGCCACGGCTCCGTATTGGGGAGGATTCGCAGCTCTTCTCCAGGCGCCCATGATCCTTGTCCACCTCTTCATGGAAATCATGGTCGACACCGGCAAACGCCCCCCTGGGCCACCGTGAAGAAGTCTTTGACCGCCTCATGCAGAGCGCTCTGGTTGCCTTTGAGTCCCAACACATACTTGCCACCCTGCTCGATGATCTGCGCCGCAATCTCACGCTGACAACCCATGGCATCCGTTCCCAGAAGCTCCAGCAATTCGGGATCGCCGTGATTTCGTTGCATTTCTCCGCAGTTGCCTCTTGGCCCAGGACCCGCCGACTGGTGTCCGCCCAGGCACTGACCATGTGCAGGGCAGCACGCCCACGC
>Ga0209782_1001079_pt1 | contig 13623 bp, 10 predicted proteins | sample WorMetmaBAHAMAS1_FD_187390 | JGI IMG/M metagenome (GOLD analysis project Ga0209782, IMG submission 187390) | Marine gutless worms symbiont microbial communities from Max Planck institute for Marine Microbiology, Germany - Inanidrilus... | ecosystem: Host-associated > Annelida > Digestive system... | reverse complement strand
AACGCGTGACAGAGGGGACCGCTATGGCCCCATAGAATGGGCCCAATGATGCAGATTTGTTAGATGGGCACTTTAAGAAAGCAACGTAGGTTAAGCTTACATCAAAATGTATAGCCCGGTCGGCACATTTGCAAAAAAAAACTGTATATGTAGGCCTAGGCCTAAGTGATGGTCTAATTTACTTACCGCGCGGTTGAAGACCAAGATCAAATTTCTTTCCGACTTCGTGCAGTTTATAAGTTAACTTCGGTTCGGTCTCGACTCGAGGCAAATTTAGGCCTACATGCTTGCATCGCCTAGAGTGCACGAGTATCGCAATGGGCGCTGGCGACTGCTTAGTGATGCACGTTATTATATATCGCTATCAAAATACCGCGATATTACCGGTATATCATAAGCTTGCAAATCATGTACCTAACGGTATGGAGGTACATGTATGCCTGGTAGTGATGAATTGCATGAGATTGGTGTATCGATATAAAACTATAGAAAACACAACCCGAGCTCGCACCGACCACAACATAATTCTTCCGTAACTGTTAACAGTTCAATATCGATCGCTAAACGTGACCTACACTGCAAAAATATTCGTATATCCACGGATATGTTGTGGCGACTTTTCCACATTTTAACGGAACCATACACGTTTGTATGTGGGCCCGCGGGCTTCATTATTCCAAAATGAGCCTATCTGGCCTATTATCTTAGAACGTTCTCGACCATATATTCAGCTCTGATAGACTTGTGTGTGAGGATGATTAATCTCAGACTCATGTCTGTTTTGAGATCGCTCAAGGAACGTTGCTATGGTAACCATTAATTTGGGGCACTTTTTGCAAACATCGAAATATTGACTGCCTTCAGTTTTTGTTCTAGAGTTCCGTAATGGAATGCAGTATCGCCATCTGCATAAGGACATTAACACCATCGATGATGCAGCTACGTCACCTATAAATTTCGTGAACTTCGGTGCAGTAACCGCTGAGATAACGTTTCTTATTTTTGTACCTTCGTGTGGATAGAGCGAAAATCGGCCGACAATAGGCCCTATCCATTCGTTGCGCTGGGTGACTGAAATGTCGATGGGTGCATTTAAAGCAGCCGACCGCAGTCTATATCTAATATAAATTTGGTGGGCTTTTATCCAGTACTTTTGCAGAGAGTGCAGCTTAACTGTGTACAGCAGGCATCGATCAGCACTCGGGTTAATTCATCTACATTCACTAGGGGGCAGCTCGTTTGTGTTTCGCTATTACTCGCTAGACGGCGACACTGTTTTTAGTGATTTTCTGAACATTTTCTGTTTTTAGCGCGACATGTAATATATACATCTCGCGCTTATGCCATGATGCCAGTCCGTCTGTCTGTGACGGAAGTGCATTGGCGCATTATAGCTAATTTAGGTTTCAAATTCCGATCCCACTTTACCGCGCATTGGCCGACGTGCTGCTGGCGGGCGCCGTGCTGCTTGCGGGCGAATCTCGCGCCATCCTAGCCTGTGCTAGACTCTCGTCAGTCTCTTGTTAGTTCTGTGCGACAGTCCAAAACTACTGTCAGCTGCTAAACGCACGTGACGTGCGTGAAAACATCCTACGTCATTCGTATCGTAACTCGTCATGGGATATTTCAGAGACAATGCGGTCATCACTTCGCCGACATGCCAACTCGTCGAAACTCCAACTCGCCGAAAAAAGTCAACTCGCCGACGAGACAACTAGCGCGTTCCCTCCAACACTGTAAACTTTCGTATACGCGTGGGTTTGCACATCAAACGCGTGATGTTGACGTGCGTAATTAGAAAGGGAATCACAGCTAGCGGTCGTCAGCAGATCTAATAAGATTGACCAAAGTAATTTGGGAACAGGCCGCGTCGAGCTCCAAATTGTTACAATTGGGCACTTCACATCTGCCAACAAAATTACCCCCTCCCGCGGACCGATCCCCAGACCGAACTACCTGCCTCGTTCTTGGACCCATCCGAATACCGTCCTAAACCGCATCCATCCGATCAGCCATTTTGTCACAATGCACTGGACGGACAGAGAGACACACAGAGAGGACGTTCGATGACTATAGGCCGCTTTCACTCTGTAGCCCTGTGTTGCAATGGTATTTTTAAAACGTACGTTGCAATTGCGTGAGGGGGTAAAAATGAGGTGTATTACGGGTTCTGTGCCACATAGATATAAAATTCCAAAGGCTATACCCATGTTTTCGAAAGTAAGCTTTTCAGTTTTCAACGGTCCCCATGGTAACCTTGTCCAATGATTCCATTACCCTGAAATTCAAGATGGCGCCCGAAAACCGGAAGTAGTTTTATTTTGGCACGTGTGGTTGCATTTGAAGGATATTTGAGTCGATTGTTATGTTTATTCTTGTCGGCAAATTGAATGTCACTATTGTTATTTAGACCACAATCCACAATTCACCTTGATGTCACATTTCAAGATGGCTGCAGAGAAGTATCACAACCACACTAAATCTGAGATCGTCGACACGCAAACGCAGTAAACGCTATGTGCAAAACTGAAAGTACTTCCGGTTTGTGTTTGAAGACGCGCAATGCATACATAACAAATCAAACTATTGTAGTGTGAGCATAATAAACGCTTGCGTTTGGATGCATTGCCGCAAGTCGCTTATCAAGTGGTCACGATTGGGCCCATTCTATGGGGTCATAGCGGTCCCCTGTCACGCGTTGTCATTGTGGACATCGATGCGCAGGCGTTGACACCTGGTGAATGGCAATGCGGCGGCTCGCAGTGGCGAATGGGCCCGACATTTTTTTTCAAATGCTTCTTGTTTTATCTGCAACTTTTTGGCACTGACTATAGCCTATGATGTGCCGTTAAGAAACTACTCACTCACTCACTCACTGGCGCATTCACGCTATCAATGGACGCGTGGACAAAGCAGTCCCAGAGTTCTCCGCGCCAGTCGTGCGTAACCAACCGTACCTTTGTTATCACGTGGCCGACACAATAAGATATAGCTAGTTATAGGCCTAGATTTTGTCCCACTTAAGTTAACCGTCTACTCGCCGAAAGCACATGTGCTGTGAACGATTTTCTGCAGCACACGTCTGAACTCTAAACGTAGGCTGCTTGTAGGAAAACACTCGATCATGAAGCGAATACATCCGCAACGGGTGTACAAACGTACAGGGTGACCCCCAAAAATTGGCACAATATTTTGTATGTCGTAACTTTATCAAGTAATAAACCGATATTCTAAATTGTCTAAGTGTCAGAATCATGAGAAAATTTGCAATAATACCATCACTAAAGAAACCCTCACACATGCATGACACACCTCAAGTGTGTTGCTACACTACCTAGTGAAATGTCACTCAGTGGGGCAAACTGTTGCAGCGTTTCACTGATCACGCCATTGGTCAGTGGCGTCGCCGGCTTGAATGCGTCGTCCAGCAGCAATATGGAAACATTGAACATTTGATGTAACAAGAAGCTCTGCTATGGCAGAGGGACTTCGCGACGTGCTTGTCACTATCGTGTGGCATTATTTGCGTGATCCTACGTTTAGCCGTTTTCACACAATAACGGAGTGTGACACACACAGACGTACACACGACGACGGCATGTACCACGCTTAGCATAGCGTCGCGCGGTAAAAACTGCAGAATGTGAAAATCGGCCCAGTTGAGACTGAAAAGGTTATAGTTAAATAAAGTGTAATTAATTTTGTTTATTCTCAAAACGATATTCCTTCACCACTGAGTTTGTTTCCCAAGGTAAGGTGTGTACGCTAAACAGTTGAGGTGGAAAATTAAACCACCTGTCAATGGCATATTTACTCAGTCAGTGCGTATGTAGGATTTTGTTTTGGCGGCCATCATCTGGATAGACGCCCTTCCTTCTTCTCCCCTCCCTCCCTCCTTTCCTTAGAAGTAGGTCCGCTAGATACAGCTAGGGGGCTTGGGGGAGTGCTGCCAAACGATTTGGTTGATATCTGAGCCAAAGAGGAGCTCCGCTTGCAACATTTTTTGTGGATTTTCTTAACAGTAAAAAAAACTCGTTGACAACGCAACTCGCACTCCAACGAAGACACAAACATACAGATTGCATGGATATGTGCGCCATGGAAATGGCAGCAGTGCTTTCACTGAGTTCCGTGTGTAGTGTGAAAGGCCCTTAAATTAGAAAATTCCCCAACTTGAGCAGAAGAGACTTTGCGTCCCAAACACTTATTCTCACAGGATTTTCGACAAGATTGCCCAATACAATTTGGCCACGTTGCCATCCCTGTAAAAAAGTGTAAAGTAAACGGAGTATAACAGTTTGCAACAATTAGCCTTCACCGCTATGGGAACTTATGTGCCAAAGGAGATCACACCGTTACCTTCCACCCGGAAGAGGCGACATTACCTAATGGCATAATCATTCATAGCTGCTACAGTGCCACACACAATCATTCAAATGCATTTGTCAGCTGGCACTAATCTGCATGCCCATCTGATGCCACATTCTCTATGTACATTAATTGTGTCACCCCATTAACCCCCACAAAAATTTGCCCCTTGCCGAGCGGGCATCTGGGCCTCTACTATATGGTTCTTTGGACCAACCCAACCCACTTCCCCAAAGGGCATCTCGATCAAGTCAGCCGTTTTTTCATAATACACATTCATTAACAACGGACATGCCTACTTACAAAACAGGCTGTTTACACTACACACTATGCTACCTAATTACATGTCTTTTGCTACAGACTTGGACACGCACGACAGGCCGACCTACTTTTTGGCAAATTCATTTTCGATTCGACACGTTGAATGCAAACTGGTCATTACCCACTGCTTGAAGACACTTAACAAGCCAAATCGGTAATATTCATCTTAGAAAAACCAACAGAAATACCAAACAAAATGACTGCTGACATGAACAAATTCAGTTTGTACTATTTCAATTCCTAATAAACGATATATGTGGTCACGGAATAATCGTAGATGTTTCCTGACAGCGCTAAAACTGCAATGTGATAGCAATGCGTTGGAACACGTGCGGCGTCCGTCAGTCTCGGTCCCTAGTAGATCATCTCTCTGTCTGCTGCGTACATTTCAACAGATAATTCAACAGTCACACGTGATTCAGCTTGTCATCCGCGCCGACTGTGCAGCTGACTCCGCATCCAGAAACTTCCCGAGAATGTCACCATCACGAAAGATGAAGTATTCCTACATATTTACATACAACGGGACAAATGAGAAAATCTCACAGCACAAGATAGGTCAACATCCTATTTTGCACATGACCACGAGTTGTTCTTCACCAAAATAACAAAGCGCATTAATGTCCAGGCATGTCAGAAAAACGCGGAATATTTTTCCAAAATATGCGGACCATAACATGGCGAAATATGCGGCAAAAATATGCGGAAATAGGCCGTGATTACATATTCTTTGTTAATCTAACATGGTAGGTTTTTGATAGAATAGCCGTTATTTAGTACATTTACAGCCAATTAAAATGAATGTTGAACCGAAAAATTACTACAGAGAATATTTAATGCCGCCGAAATGCCAAAATATGCGCAAAAATATGCGATATGCAAACTTTGCTAAAATATGCAAAAATTCGTCAAAGTGCCAAATATGCGATTTCCGCATATTCGCGTTTTTCTGACATGCCTAAATGTCATGGCCGTCCGTGTCCAGCAGTAGCTTTTCATGATGTAAATTTTCCACACATCTGCTTGCAACTCATTACCTGCATATATCCACTCTTATCAACAAACTGTCAACCTTCAAATGTCAACTGAAATCCTTTCTTTCTTCCAGTCTGCTTTTGTCACATAGCCACCATGTGCTAGCACCTCAGATTCGTTTCACAATTTTTGCACTGATGTTACGTATGTATTATGTACGTATGTATGTGTGAGTTATTATTAAGCTTCTATTATTATTACTTCTTACAACAAGAACAGACAATAGTGACAATAACAAAATATTGCTGTGGAAATTTACACAGTCAAAACAGACCACAGGCCACAGGTTGAGACCATACACCGATGTAGAAAACACGTGAAGTTTTGCACTGCCACATGACTGATCATTTTCTTTATATTAGCAATTGATAGGGTTGACACTAATCTTAACAGAATGTTCAGAATAAACATCTAGAAAACACCTGCCTCCATGGCTCAGTGGGCTAACGCTCTTGGAGCTGCAGTGCAGTGAGCCTGGCTGGCTAGATCGGCTAGGGCGTGGGTTCGCCTCCCGCTGCTGCAGGCATGTCGAGTCAGGTTTCTGCATGCTATGAGATTAAATTATCGGGCAGGTACAGAGGGTTTGCCTGTGTACTCTTACAAATGTGACAGGCCATCACACCCGGATTGGGGGCGTTTGGGTGTGGTGAGAGCCGCTGGTGTGGATAACAGATGGCAAGGGCCAGCGGTCTTATAGGAAGACCGCATGTTGGCACCCTGGCAGAGAAACCCGCCGGCTAAGCTGGGCTCTATAAATATACAGTACAAGCCCCAGGGTTAGAGGGGAAGAGCGCACTGGTCCAGGCCTAGGCCTCAGCGCTGGCTGAAGGCATGTCGAAAGACTGCCAACAGTCTACCGCCACCCCTAATAGAACGAACGAACATCTAGAAAACAAAACAAGTATGATGGAACATTGTAACTTCTTTCGACTAAATAACAGAATGACAGCAAGGGTCCCACTCTAAGTTAAGTTATCTTAAAAATTAAATTCCCAGCTTTTCCCTGACCACATCCAGAATTTTTCCATGACTGTCCATAATCGTTGTTTAGGTTGTTGCCTATTTAGGTAAGTCCATGCTTTTGTTGTTATTCTGCAACATATTTTACATACAACAAAAGCATGGACTTACCCAAACAGGCAACAATCAAGCTTTGGTTAAAAAATGTAACAATCATAATGCAACTGCTGAAAAACACGGATCTTACATTAAATTTTTCCTAACCACAGGAATATTCCCGGACTTTCCAGGTCAGTGGAAAACCCGGGACAGTAGATTAAATACAATGATGACTATGTACCTTTTCATCAAAAGAAATCTTTGTGCCGCCATATTCTGGTAGCAGTACTTTCTCTCCAACACTCACAGATGGAGGAATGAAGTCACCCTTCTACAGCAACAAGAAACAAGTATCCAAAGTAATTTGGCAAAGGGCCACACTGCAAATTGCCGCCATGTAACCATCACTGCTGTCATCCACTATGTTACATTTACTGTTGACTGATTAAAGTTTACCCACTCGGCACTAATTTCGGAGATGCTCTTCCCAACTAATCTGTTGGATAGTAGGTCTAAGAAAACAACACAAAAACCAACACAAAAAATACGCAAAAACCTAGGCTAACACACAACAAAAAAGCTAGGCTAAAATAACACAAAGAAGCCTAAAACTGCTCAATAACTAAGTATGTAATAAATGCACTTAGATGACTGCATGCAATTCACCATTAACAGTCTCAAACTATCAAATACACGAATTCAATGTAGCCAAAACATAACAAAGCAAAGTTCTAGAAAAGCAGTTACATCGTTACGAGCTCCAGGCCCAACAGCAAGCACCGTGGCTTCTAACACTTTGCCCTGCGACTTTTCCGGCAGAAGCACTCCACCCTTTGTCTTTACTTCCGGAGCAAAACGTTCCACCAAGATGCGATCAAAGAGTGGAACAAACCGCTTGATAACTCCAGCCTTAACATAAGACAACAACATAATATTTCTATAATCCGTAAAGAGTTGTAAAATTGTTGAATGGTTCATGTTCTTTGAAATAATTCTTTATGCCACGTGTAAACTGTACAGGGTGCGCCAATAAAAAGCAATCCCCTAAAAAAATTCTGTATTTTAGCCATGGGAGTACTGATTTGAGCCGAAGTTTTAGACTTTGTATGTGGGTATTCAGTCAACATATCCAGCATATTTTGTGGAAATAACCTATATGGTTCAACAGATACAGCAGTTTAAACTTTCAGCTCAGCACAATGCTGGTAAGCTTTGGCATGTGTATCCGATAGTGTTCCAGCATAGAATTGATTATCACACATGATAATCCACTGGCATATCCATATGGCACGTGCTATTATTTTATACCAAAAGACCAATTTTATTACTGGTTCATTTAGAAATATGCACTTTTAAGTTCAAGTGATGGTAATTTTTAAACCACAAAAATATAGTAACGAAATCTGTTGCCTGAGGACTGAATATTTATGTGTAAAAGCTGTGAATTTGGTGAAAAAATATGTTACAGTAACTGAGAATTAATTTTTCCTAAGGGATTGTTTTTTTATTGGCACACCCTGTATAATGAACATTTCTGCACAAGTTGCCAGCAAACAAATCAAACCAAAAAATGAACTATACATTCTAGCAGTGCACAACAATAAGCCTGAATACAGTGTATAGACTAATTCCTCGTGGGCAACGTGCAACGAATTTTGGACTATCAACAATGTGAGTGTCTCATTAATGCTTAAAAACATCGACATCAAACACCAACACAAAATTATTAACAAACTGACGATATTACCATCTTGTTATTCGAGAATATGACACACTGCAACGAGTTGACAAAACCCGTAAACGTTAAAAACTACGAATTCTTTATCCTGTCACACAAATTCACAGAAAAACCTTAACCTTGACAGGCACGTGTGAGATGGCCTACTGCGCATGCGTGCTTTTCGTCTAGAACGTTCTACGGTTGCTAGGCCTGTGATAATGTTCTAAACACGCGTGTAAATGATTGAAGTTTTGGACGTTTCTGTAATTAATAAAATATCGAAAGACGTATCATAAGCCTGTTTATTAAAAATCTTTATCAAGAAGTGAAGTTTGAGGCATAATGTTTTCACAGTTTGTGCAGTAATCTGGAACTGTGTTTTGTGGGCTATTTATCTCAATACCGTTGTGCTAAAACGTTTCGTTAGTTACGGTTACGGGGCGTGGCTCATGTTAATTGTGTCGTTGAAATTGCGTTCGTTTGTAGAGAAATTGTGTTGTAATTGCATCATTATTCTTCAGTTGGTAAATATCTTGTGTTATTTTATGCTACGTATTGCCGCCATATAGCGGATGATTATATTTACAGCGAACTTTGCGTAACTGAGTTAATCTAGTTGATTGCCGGCGTGCTGTGGGACTGCGCACGTGCGTTGCGACTTTTGACCTCTTGGACTGTTCTCGAACACCGTTTCCCTTTGTGAATTTTTGCAGTGATATATAGTATCACATCGAGAAATAGTTAAAAATTTCGAAGGGGACACTGACGTGTATACACTGTGCAATCTGTTATCAGCTTTGTTGGACATCAACTCGGTTTTTGGCCACCACTAAAGTCTTGCGATGCATAGTATGATACTGGGCCTACGGTTACCTTCCCAGCCGCAGAGAGTCACCACCAGTCGGCTGGTACCAAATTAGACTGGTTGATGACAGGGTCAAAACGATGTGAAGAACTTGCTGACAGTTGTTATGCAGCCGATCCCTGACTAGTCCTCAAACCTGTGACTGTTTGATCAGAAATCTAATGCCCAAACCGGCCGTAGACTGAATTTTCATGTCAGATAGAGTTAGGGTAGTATGGTTAGGGTTAGGGTAGACGTACAATCAGCCGCCAATGCATCGTACCTCATAAGTCACCCAATGGAACAAGTATTGGAAACATTCAGGGGATGGGGGTGGGCTTGGCTAACTCAGGTTTATCTGGAAAAATGGCTGCTGAAGTGTATTGAACCAGTGTGCTTGTGTGTGCAGTAATTGGTGACAAGATGTTCCGTCTGCCAAGCACAGTTGTTGCTAACGTTGCCCGCCGCGCTCTGCGCCCGGCAGTGTGCACCCCGGCCGTTGTGCATCAGCGTCGTGGATATGCCGCCAAAGACCTGCGATTCGGTGCCGAGGCGCGGCATCAGATGTTACAGGGTGTTGACACGCTCGCCGATGCTGTTGCAATCACAATGGGGCCAAAGGTACGGCTTTTACGTATATGTGGATGTTTGGCCTTCATTTGTATTCATTTTGAGTCCGGTGACTTAATAAATAATAGATATATAATATTCTTTGGTTATTTTTTTCTGAATCGAGCAGTAGGAAGACTGAATTTTTATTACTCACTGATGCCTTTCGGAGTGATATGGCACTTCAGTACCGATTCCAGGCTATTCTTCTGGTATTTGGCCACCCAACTTGCCCGTGTTTACCTGGCGAGCTACCAGGGACATCTCAGCTGACGTGTTTTCCTGAGCAAGCCTTCTGCATGAAGGTCGCTTGTGGAAACATCAACATCCATTCACCTAGTCACACGATGACAATGATGATGATGACTTATGTCATAGCTTCATTTTCTCGCTGGTTCCCTTCGTAACTCTTTTCCATTTGTTATCTCTGACGTAATCTGAATCAACAGTTTCCTGTCTGCAGATGTGGCTGAAAAGTTTCATTTTTTTCTGCGTAATTTCTTCTGTTTGGTGTCCATTTTAGTGCAGTAGTATTTGCGATCTTATTATTAAGTGTATGTTGCATATAATATTTTAAAGACTGTATACTAGTGATATCTTGAAGTTATCTGTTAACATATCAGTGCATTACAGATAAATAACTGAGTAATGGTATATATTTTGGATGTGTTAAAGGGTTACCTATGTGACGCTGTGTGTGCTCTAGGGCCGGAATGTCATCCTTGAACAAAGCTGGGGAAGTCCAAAGATCACAAAAGATGGAGTGACAGTAGCGAAGGCAATTGAGCTGAAGGACAAATATCAGAACATCGGTGCCAAGTTGGTGCAGGATGTTGCAAACAACACGAATGAAGAGGCTGGCGACGGAACAACGGCCGCGACTATTCTCGCCCGGGCGTTTGCCAAGGAGGGTTTTGAGAAAATCAGCCGAGGTGCTAATCCGATTGAAATCCGACGAGGTTTGTTCTTCTTTCTTGAAATTTCAGTGTCAGATAGTGAAATGGATAATTTAGTAGATCCGATTGATTTATGGCTGTAAGTAAGAGTGATAAAACAATTTTGTGAAGTTAAGAGATTGCACAGGATAGAATATATTTAGTGTTGTTGTAAGGTATCCAAAACTGTCGCCAAAAACTAGGTTTCCACAATAATTGAAAAGGTTTTGAGGTTCAGCTGTTTGCTAAAATTGTGCAGATGAATTTGTTAATTTTTGCTACCAGGTTAGATTGCCCACAAAACAAATTTTCAAAATTTCTTTTAAAAACTGTTAAGAATTGTAAACTATCTGATATATGTATCTTGGATAACAGTCTTGAATTAGGCCTACTTGTCATTTCATAGCATTGTTTGTAATTTCCACCTACAGTTCTTACCAGCTTCGTAAGAGGAAACATCCATACCTGCTTCTCACTGTTCAATATTCGCAGTTTAAAAACTCTTATATTAATCGTTGTTTATTTAAATATGTGTAACTCTCTTACAATCACTTATGTTTTTTTCCTAGCAGCACATTGTAGATTTAACGCTTTGTGTTTTATATCTCGTATTTTATATTTCGTGTATTTTTGTCTATTTTGCTTAACTGTAAAAGTGTGCGACTGTCATACTTCAATAAAAGGCTACTTACTTACTTAATTTTCAAGTGGATTATTGGATGTCTGCAGCGGAGTTGTTCAACTTCTTTGCCTTCCACCATAACATACTGAACCTTTAACTGTAAGAGTAGTTTACAGTTCATTTATCAAGACAGCCGAATGTGAATCTTAACCTCGGTTTTTTGCTTAACACTCAAGCAGCATTGTCTGCCGTCCGAAGCAGCCCGCACTGTCTTCCAAGCTGTTGTCATGGCGAAGAGTAATTATGCCTCGCCAGCATGATGGGGACTTAAATCTACTGATGATCGGAGTCGCCTTGAGGCATTCTGTTGCTGCTGTGCTTGGTTCGGCTACTGCAACAACACTACTGCTGTTGTCAGCATGTGTGATGAAGCCGACAATGACTTTTCTTCAAAATAATCAATATACAGTCTAATCTCTTCTTCCACCTCCTTCCCCCTATTAAATCACATTACTATAGTATGCGTAAATGCAGTCATGATCATGAGCTTCCAAACCAAACCTGTGCAGTAAAAGACTGCAATTTCTTAAAATTAGACTACCGTATGATTGTTGAGCTTTAACTTAATCATTGTTGAAGAATCTGTGTATTATTTCTGGCACTATTGTGTAGACTATATATAATGTCTGTGTTCATATACGTATTGCTGTCTATATTGTGTACACTTACAGCGGTTTGTTTGTTATAAAATAAAACTACTAACTACTGCTACCTAACTGTAACACTTAAGAGTATTATTTTGTGATAAAGGTTGTATGGATAATTGATAAGTTTATCATTCGTACCTTTGTTAATGTCTCGATGATGATGGTGATGTCGTGCTTGTCTGGTGTTAGGAGTACTGACGGCAGTCGATGTGGTAATTAGTCATCTAAAGTCGATGTCACGGAACGTCACAACACCAGAAGAAATCGCTCAGGTATCGGTGTCACATCGCTAATGTCGACACAGTGTTTTGCCACTGTCAATTTCTGCTTTTCTTGTACAGTTATATTCACATTGTAGCGAGTTGGTGTGAGTGATTGAGTTGTTTTATAATGCCACTTAATACAATAAGTCTGTCCCATGTCATGGAGGGTTAACTAAAAAATTGTACAGCAGAGTTGTGGCATTTTCTCGTAATCCATATCTTAATTGGTATACACTATCTGCAATCAGCAGAGTCCATGTTGGCTGCCACTACATGCAAATTTCTCATTTAGTTACGTATTTACTCATAGTCTATGTGCCTTGCAGTGCTTATGTGGAACGTGGTAGGTTGCGACTATTTCTTCAAATGGCGATAAATCAATCGGAGACATCATCTCCGATGCAATGAAGAAAGTCGGAAAAGATGGTACAATCACAGTAAAGGTCTGTGTTTGTTTCTGTAACAGATTACTTAGTATTTATAATAATTTACTATTCTCTCACCGGAGCGGCGCATTAAATAATGTTGTATTCCATCTTACTTGCCTGTTCTGTGTATTTAGCTCAACACTAACGGAAACTATGCTAGAAGTGTTGTTGGCCACTGAAAGTGTCCGAACCAGCAACGAAGGTGCCACTGGTGTCATTTCAGGAGCATTTGCTAGGTGGCAGCACCATTGATTTGCTGCCCTCATTTCATGATATACTAAAACTGAGTATAGTTTGCCTTTCAGCTGTTGGCTTACCTACGTTGTCCTGGAAGAGGCCGTTTAATGAGTGTTGTTTCTATTTTTTTAAACGTTTTAAATTTATGGTGTTGAGACAGTGTGTATGTGGTGAACTGTAGGATGGCAAGACGCTGAAAGACGAACTGGAGCTGATTGAAGGAATGAAATTTGACCGTGGATATATCTCGCCGTATTTCATGAACACGACAAAAGGTATTTGAACTACACTGTGTATATATAGATGAAAAGTGAATGAACAACTGTAGTAGTTAACAGTGCTTTTTGCTTTTCAAGTTTATGGGTCGTATTTGGACTCATAATGATAGCATGAAGGAAGAAAATGGGGAGTAACCTACAACCTAGGTTCACTGAGAAAATGGCCATTAAAACAGAGATGATGTCTACATATGGCT
>Ga0209782_1001078_pt1 | contig 13623 bp, 9 predicted proteins | sample WorMetmaBAHAMAS1_FD_187390 | JGI IMG/M metagenome (GOLD analysis project Ga0209782, IMG submission 187390) | Marine gutless worms symbiont microbial communities from Max Planck institute for Marine Microbiology, Germany - Inanidrilus... | ecosystem: Host-associated > Annelida > Digestive system >... | reverse complement strand
GTATACGACAGTTGTGCACAATCATAAGCACACTTAGATAAGCAGTTCTTACAGTTCTCTGGATTGGGTTTTGTCACACTGGGTGCATTTCACTGTGCATAGCCTAGATTTAGTTGTGTTTTTCTGTGTGTATTTTGTGCATAGCCTATATTTTGTGCTTATCTGTGTCTATTTTGTGCTTTTGTTTTTCTTACTGCATATATGTTGTGTTATTGTCAGCACCGTGGGGTGGATCTAATGGGATTGAAGCCCAGTCCTTAGGACCTCTCTTCCTTCAGTGCTTTGACACTGTTGGTTCGGTCTTTTGACCTATAAAACTCGTCCCCGATATGACATATAATGTGTTTGGTGGGATGTTAAACCTTGCTCAATTCAATTCAATACTGACTGTCATGGTGGACATTTTATCCACCAAAGTCTGAGAGCCTAAGTCCAGTCGAAGATCTAATCAATGCAAAGTATGAAGTGATGCTAAACTTTTGTGTAGCAATCTGGTCTCATGTATTTAGATAGAAGATTGTCATTAAACCCATAGAGTTAATATTTTGTATCAAAACCAGACTATATTTTTGCATAAGCAAATGCCCGCAAGTTCATTGTCAGTGATGACATGGTATAATAATGGACTAAGTTTAAAGTCTGAGCAGCCCATTGTATTTGCTACATGATATATGGCATAACGCTGGTGTAAAGAGAACAACGCTTCTTCCACTGTGAGTCCAGTGATGAATGAAGAAAGCGTAAGGCCAGTCCGCTGGTCAGAGTTAGTGCTTTGTGATCCTTTCAGTGATTTCATGCTGATGGTTTGGTGACAGGAGGCAAGTATGACTTTCCCCTTCCAGTATCTCCAGAGATTCTCATTTGAAGTAAGTGGAGATGAAAAACTGGCTGATCGAGGTTTAGGTGGTGTGGTTACCGAGTGGATGGCACATTCGACACGTGTTTGAAAGACACGGGTTTGAATCCTTTCAAAGCCGGTCACTGTGTAACAACTATAGGCATGCTGTTCACACCTACTGTAGCTTGTGTGGCAGAAGGCCGGCTTAACCAGCTGACACCTGGTATAGCCGCCACTTCTTTTGTGCGACTCTGGGCAAGTCATTTACTGCATCGGCTCAGGTCTACTCAGCCTTTCATCCTCAGTGGATAAATCAAGTATGGCTGTAACAACAACCAGGGTAAGGGCGGTAGATGCTGACTTTGCCGGGTGGCAGGTAACGCTGTGTGACCCATATGACATTCAGGCCGCTGTAGTGGTGAGGTGCTTCTAGCACAATCTGCTTTACCTTTACCTTTTTGTGGAACAGTGCCTTTAAGTCCTGGGATATAGAGGCACTTGGTATACGATAATAATTAGGATATGGTAAATACTATGCACCGTGCTGTGAATGTTGTGTTGTGTGTACATCACAGTGGATGTAAAGATAATGCAGGGTCACCTGACCGCAATCCGCCACGCCCGCTGGTTCGAGGAAAATGCCTTCCATTCCGGCATTAAAATGCTCGTGCGACTGCTGCGTGATCTTAAGAACAGATTCGAAGGTTTTGCTGCGCTGACGACTTGGATGATTGATCTGCTGGTAACTAGCCAGTCAGTTCGTCATAATGGGAGTGGAGGGGTGGACTTATTACTTGAGGCTAGAAACCTGGCCTCTGGTTTGAGGCTGGGTGATTGATGTCTGGAATAAGGCAGTGGTCCTAACCCCTGACATGAGGTTAGTAGTTTGACCCATTGTTTTGACTCAGCTCCCCTGACTTAAGATTAGGTGCCCCGCTTCTGACAGAAGTCACATGAGGCTGATATATTATGAAAGGCCTGATTTGAGTATCTGTTTCGACATTTGAAAAAAAAATAAGAATAAAATTGAAGCACCTTAAGCAGAAGATAGAAGCAAATGGGATAGCCGATAAGGTAAGATGAAATAAAAAGAGATATATGTTGAAAGTTGGCAGTCAGCACTTAATGGAATATTACGATACAATGTAATTCTAAACAGCCCTTACTCAAGGTCACACTGACCACTTAGCAACTTTTAATTGGTTATAAATTTTTGGCTGGCTGTTACTTATTTAAAGTTTCTAGTACAGGTCTCCTTTTTATTTATGGTTTTTCACAGCTTTTGCTTTTGGCCCAAATTTTTACGTTTGACATTGACCTTTGAGATGGACAAGATTGTCGTTTGTGCAGAAGTTAAACGTCCTGATACATACAAACATATCTGACCTATTGCTCTGCCTGGACCACTAAAGTGGCCAGTAACAGCACAGTGCAGAGTACAATTATATGAGAGCCCCTGGCATGTTAACATTGTGCATGTCTTAGCTGAATGTTTGCTGCCTGTAATATTATTTTTCAGCTCATTTTGCAATATTAAGCAGTTAGGTAATAAGCTGTACGGTAATGCTGTGGATATTTTGTTGTAGGCACATCATGCTGTTATGAACAATCCATCTCGGCAGCCTCTGCCCATCAATGTTGCTTTCAGGTTTGTAATAGTTACATGCCATTGTTTGTTTGAAGCGTTCAAATATAACTTGGCTGAGTTTTTATCTGTTTATTTGTATGTGATGACTTCTTTGTAATTTATATGGCTAATGATGTGAAATATATAAATGCCTCTATTGTTCACTTTTTAAAGTCATTTGTTTGCTGTTCTTACGGCCTCAGCCATCAAAAAATATTTTCAACGGATGGAAGACCATTCTGGCAGAAATTGTTTAGCGTTTTTTAATTCTGCATCATAATTGGACTCACCATTTGCTGACACTATGAAAATTGACACAGATAAATGCATAGAATTTTGTCAGTATAGTTAATTTGGGGATGGAATTGCATGGCTGTAACCCAACTGTTGAGAATTTTTGTCATTTTAGCATGTAGTTTAAAAGACAAAATTTTAATTACTGCTGCTTGTTGTGTTATGACACAAATGTCTATGGTCCGGTTTTTCCACAGCAAATTAATCTCCCGTTAATTTAATCCGGCATTAAATCCGGCAGATAATGATTAATTTACTCAGATGTCGTTTTTCCACCGGCAGTTCGTCAATTAAATCGTCCGTTTAACGAGAGATTAATTTGCTGTGGAAAACCGGACCTAGGTCTCCGATATGGTGCAGTGTAGCTGGATTATAATGAGATTAAAACTGATTGATTTGTACTGATCAGTTTGCCCAATTCACATTTTGTCCTAAATCCTATGAAATGTGATTTGCTATTGTTGGGTTTCGCGAGGAGCATTCAACCTCTAAAAAACTGAGTGTGATGTACTGGCATGGTAATCTGTCTGGAGTGAGTTGCAAATGATTTGCACATGTGGTCCAGCTGATGCGTGTTATATCATCTCTTGCTTTATTAAAATCGAGAATGTTTCTGTAAAAGCGGCCATGACATGGGTGTTATTCTATATGACAGAATGCAAATCTGCTTGAATGTCAAGTGTTGTGAGAAGCTACTTCTGTCTGCGTCGGCATGTTGGCCGTCGCGTATTGACGATATCGTAGTTGGCTGAACTTGCCAAGACATTCAATACGTGAAGTGTGTATGACGACTGTTTACCTTACTCCAAGAATTAATCTCTACGAAATCGTTAATATTTACAATATAGTCTTACCGTCAAGGCGCGATATGACCTAAATTGTGTTAAAAGCGCCGTTAAGCTCCAACCAACCAACCAGCCGTGTGACGACTGTTGAACTGATGTTGGTGTTGTTGACAGGAGATGCTTGCAGCTGCTGTCGGCCGGTCTGTTTCTTCCCGGCTCGGCTGGAATCACGGATCCCTGTGAGCAGGGCACCGTCAGGATCCACACTGTGCTTACGTTAGAACAGCAGGTAACTTTGACGTCCACCAAGGTAGCACACCGTGCTAGAACGCAAATGTGACTTTAATATCGGTTGTCAAACCGCAGCCTTGCATAAAATTAAATAGGTTAAGAAGATAAAAAAATGACAGACGAGACAGACAGATACAAAGATATACAATATAATAAAATGTGATGTAAATGTGTGACGGTAAGAGTGACTAGAATGTTATCAATAAATGTCTTTAAACAGCATCCTTGTTATAGTATCACTCTGAGAAATGGAACTGTTCTTAACTGTTAGCTTAAGGTTGTGGGATCTAGGCCTGAGATGATGAACTACCAGATGTCAGTAGCCATGTCGGCAGTAGCCGATGCACGGGTAGGGTGGACAGTGGCGTCTGTGACTTTGTGACTGGGTGTGCCTGTGTCCACATTCTGGAGGAAAGCTGCTTGAGCTATCAGTGTGAAGCGTGATAAGACATACGATGCATAGCTCAGCATACTTTGTTCCTGAGGTCAAAAGGTGAGTGGTAACTCAGGTATCAGATGTGCTGCCATTGTGGGTCTGCATGTTGATAGGACTGTTTGGGTTTTCTGTTTCATGCTGGTTTCAGCAGCTGACCTGTGTGCAGATTGTTTCTTGTCTGCGTCACAAGCTGATGCAAATTCACTGCTAATTTAGTCCGCTCGGCAAACTTGCCGGGAGGGCTATATATTTTGCCGATGTTTTTTCTGTATTTTTTTACTTTTTTTAATGATCGACTTCGGAACACCTGTATCTCAGAAGCTAATGGTCTGATCTTCACCAAAATTTCAGGATTGGTAGATGGGTGTAAGGGCTTGTTCACCTCATTGAGCTTTTTTTGATTTTTCAAGGGATGTAGCCAACAGAGATGCTATTGCTAGGTTGTGCCAGTATCACTGTGGATAAATTCACTGAAGAATCAGTTCAAACCATGATTTATATCAATCAGTTTATTTAAGTCTTCAAGATTGATTTTAGTTATTCACTGCATCACTTTGATTAGCAGTGGAGGTTCTTTAAATCTAGGCTAAAGACTCGCCTCTTCTCTCAGGTTTCTCTCATAGGGATACTTTTTCTAATCACTAACACACTACCTGGCTCCAGTGTAAGTAAGTAAGTAAGTTTAATGTTTCAAAAGCAGTCAGAAACCACTTGATTGCAGCTAGGCCTAGACAATCGCAATGCAAACAACAAAATAGAATGTACAAGATCAACAAACAGCACTGCCAATAGAACAATAAAACTGTGAAAATGTAAAACAAAACACAACTCACACAAGTCATGACCTTATGGCGCTATACAAATATGTTTATTATTATTATTATTATTTGATTTGAGTATGCAAGACTAGGACTATCCTGGTTATAGTATTAGTGCATTTTTAGTGTCTCACAGTTGTTATCGTTGACTCGTTGGTAGTATTGAAAGGAGTTGGGACAGATGATTATTTAATTACAGCTTTTGCTTATTGAACTTAATAAATTTTTATGATCATTTGACCAAATTTCATTGAAGTTAAAGATTAGAATCCAACTCTATGCATTTGTTTAGTAGACATGTGCTAACATTTTTGCATTGTGTGCACAAGTTGTGCAATGTGTTATTGCAAAACAAAATAATTTCTGAACTTTCTAGAGTAGGTTGTGTTCTTGTTTGCTTGTAAAGGACCAGATCTGTTACACGGCACAGACACTGCTTCGCATCCTTAGTCACGGCGGCTATCGACAGATACTTGGATTTGAATCATATGCTAGTAAGTATAGCAACATTGCCTCCTTGCATCTGTATGTGTGTGTGTGTATTGCATACGTCATACTGTCATTAGTATGTCATAATGCTCTGAAATTCTAGTTTAGTTAGTTCAGTTAATCAATAAAGTTCATTAACTAGTAAAGCCGGCTTAGTGCATGTGATATGATTGTCTGCTGCAGACATAATATATGCTATAATATGCTTCAGAGCAATGTTATGTACAGCTGGCTAGAGTCGTTTGAGAACCAGCCTACTTCTTGTTTGGATGCCTCTGCACTTGCTTTTGTAAACTAACATGCCATGTTCCAAGCTGTCATCAGCAAGGGCATACAGGCAGTAACACTTTGCTCCAACAAAATCGTCCAATTCTTAACTGGAGGTGTCAGCTAACAGCGTTTGAGCTGTATGACTGTCAATCCGATCTTTAGCCCATATAATGGCCAAAGAACAGTTGTGTGTGTCTGACAGTGAACGATAAAATTGCGCGCATGACAAGTTTGTGCTCGTGTGACATAGACATAACTACGGACATGACTGTCTGGGACGGCGTGGTCGTGACTCCGTCTGACAAGGCGTATGAGAAGAAGGAGGCAGAGGAGGAAAGCAAGGAGGCAGCAACTGAGGAGAAAATGGACGTTCAGGAGAAGTAAATGAGACGGTCCATGTTACTTTTATTGTGTCTTCTCACCGGGTCTCGTTACCTTTCGCTAAAACGAAAATCTAAAACAAAACTTTCCACTTCGACTGAAGTCTGAGACCAAGGTTCGATGTCAGACCAGACTTAATCTGAGCAGTTCGGTCTTAAACCAAACGACCGTAATGCATTTCAATAGGCAGTTATCAGTAATAGCTTAGAGTTAAAACTTTAGTCTTAAACGAAATCACTTCACAAGTTTTGCTTTAAAAAGGAAACAAACACAGTCAGCAATGACGTCGTATTATAGCGGTGTAATTAATAACAGCATGGACCAAACGCACCAAGAATAAAAGAACAGCATGCGAAATCAGTGGATCTGTCAGCTGAATCGCTGAAAATGTAATCATCATTTGTGGAAGGGACATTTGGTCTAAAAGCAAAGTCTTAAACTAAACTCTAAAACTTTAGTTGAAGACCAAAGTCTAATCTGATCTGGGTCTAAAACCAGGTTTTAGCCATTCAGATTAAGCTTTGGTCTAAAACTAAAGTTTTAGACTTTAGTTTTAGCGAAAGATAGTGACCCATTGTGTGGTATATCTGTCACTTTGTGACGTTTTACTTATTTACTACTTACCATATTAGTTTTTATCACTAGTGTGTCAGGTCAGCATAATGCAGCTCTGCATATCAGAGTACTGCTGTAGCATTCTCCTTCACTGTCTGTCACATAATAGTATTGTGTTAGATAACTATACTAAACATTACTGAACCGATCTTCTCACAATCTGTAGTGTGTAGATCCACATGCTCTGTATATAGGAGAGATGCCTCAAAATTGAAACAAATATGTGCATTGACCATGCCCCTTTGATGGAATTATTTGTCATCCATTGTGTAGAACTTGTTGTTGTCAACTAATGTAGGCCTAATACAATCAAAATCTCTCTCTTTTACTTATTCGGTAAATATGAAATCAATGCCGTTTTTTAAACGGGGACCTTTGGTCGCTCAGAATCACTGGAACTAGCACATTTTGATAAATAGCGCATGTCTTCCTAATGTCTTTTTAAATATTGGTCATAAAGGGCAAATTTATCTCACATAGTAATGCTGTGCTGATATGCAGCAAAAAATAAGACCCAGATGCAAGTAATAACCACGTTGCTTACAGCAACATCATAATTCCCAACAAGAATGTGAAAAAGAAGTTATGCCACAGATTATCTATTGAGCCATTATGTGAAACCTAAAAATAGCTGAAAGGTGAATGAGCAGCATCGGTAACAGCAGACAAGTGCTGTATGACTTCATGGGTATGATTGACAGTACAACACAGGTGTTGTTCACTATATGGGCTTAGTGCAACAAAACGGTCATATGCGGACAAATAGGAATGCATGTACTTCAGTGTAAGCTTCCAGATAGAATACAAAAAGTACATCATTCACTGAGATGGTTGTGTAATGTTTCTGTTTGGTTTCTATTTGCAGGTAGTTGCACTCTGCAAATAGGGATGTTCAGCTGACCACCGTGTTTGAGTATTTTATTGGATGCTGCATAGAAAAAAACAAACTCTTGCGTGAAAATGTTTGAACAGTGGGCAGCAAAGTGTGTGTGTGTGTGTGTGTGTGTGTTTGCTGGTCTTTTTATATTTGGTGTTGTTCGTTAAACAGTTAAATATAAATAAGACAGTGGGATGTGTTGTCGAGTAGTTGAACAACTTTAAGTACTGTAATATTTGTGTTTGTGTTAAAGGACTTTTCAGTGACAGATTGTAAGACTGTACATTTGGCTACTGCTAAATGCTGTTTCATGTGACGTAAAGTGAATTAGACTGAAGTTTAAAAAGCATTAATGATGAGAAAGAAATGTGTGGTTACTCTGGGAGAAAGAAAATTACTTAGTGAACTGTTATGATTGCAGACAGTGACGTTGGTGCTTGGCAAAAGTAAACGTGGATAGTTTCTACATTTTCTGCGTAAAGGTGATAGTTATTGTATCAAACATTGTACATGGATTTATGAGTGAGACACGTAAGTCACGTTCAGGAATACATGGTTGGATAAAAGTTGAGGAGGGTATGAACAGTTTTGGTTTGTCCTGAGATAGTTATCACATCATGTACACATACACACACACTGCCGTTTTACGGCTCTTTGTCCAGGACTACCCGGGTAGGCTGGTGCCAGAGGAGACATTCACCCGCTCACACCTGAAACGTGTTGTGGGAGTCTATCATTCTGTATTTTATGAGGCATGGGGAAGAGGCAAGTGTGTCGACAATCCGGCTGGACGCCACCCCATCCGGACCATTGATGCCCCCATCTTTATCATCCCCCAATTTTATGCCAGTTGCCCTTTTTGCTGCAACCCTCCCAAATTTGTCCTGGCTTGGGACACCAAATATGCTGGATTGCATACATGGAAGCTTGGTTTGGAATAATTGGAGAAGATGAGAAACTTAGCAAACAGATCACGGCTCATTCGTTGACAATGCATGGTAGCTGCACAGCTAGCTGTATAACAAGCTGATATAGTGAGACATGTGAACTGTTAGGTGCAATACTGAGGGCCGAAATTGACAGGTTATGAATGCAATTTCAGACACTTGATAGCCATAGCTGCCAGGAAATTGTATTATTTGATTTGCCGAATGCCATTTCCTATACTGTTCTTGATCACTTGTTATTGTCACCAGTAAAAAGTGCAAAAGTCCACATTTTTATATACCTCACTGGTCTTCTTCCATAGAATTATTGATCAGAAGATAAACTATGATCCAGCACGCAGGTCATTGACCTATCCTGTTGTGGACCAATGGACGCCATGCCTTTAGCATAAGTGTGACATGCTATGCTATATAGCACAGAGTAGCATCATGTCGCACTAACAAAAAAGGGCCTAGCAGTGGCTAGCATAGTGCGAGATGTTGTTGAGATGACCCCTCCCCGTGAAGATAATGCGTGGTAAATTTGGATCGGAATTTTGAAACGTAAATTAGCTATAATGCGCCAATTCACTTCCGTCACAGACAGACGGACACTGACATCCTAGCATAAGCGCTAAAAATGAGTGAAACGGAAATAGACAGGATAGACAACCTCCAGGAATACCAGGATTTTATTTTGACATTTTTCACTGCTAGTGATTCAGGCCTTTCAAAAAAGGTTTGGACGTCATTTATGAAAATTTTCATGTCCTTTTTGCGTTTTAATACGTTTCAGTTCTATATTATAGCATTTCAAATTACTTTAGATCGTGCTTTTATCGCATATTTGACTTTTTCTGTCCATCGCATTGAAGTCTATTTGTAGCGGGTTCAGAAATTTGACCTTTTGTAGGCGTTTAGCAGTTTTATATTAGACAGTACCGGTAAATGCTGAAAAAACATCTGGCAACCAAGCGTAATACCTGTTGTTTAGTGTGACCATTTCGTGTTATCATCGTCGAAATAAAATTTTTGTGGCGTTTTGTGTGCGTTTGTGCGTTAAGCCGTTAATATAGGATGAGGTAGCCGTATTTTCGAATTATTAAGGCAGTATATTAAAGTAGATCGACAGTTTCTGTGTCTACGTAGCGGCCCTGCGGGTCTCACTAAAAGCCGACGGCACGACCGCACACGACAGCACAGTCTGGACCACTACGGACCACGCTAATTACGACCGCCGAGTATCTGTCGATAACAGTCTGTCATAGCACTGTTAAGACTGTACATACCTACCGCACACTCACAGCGCGATCATGCTGTATGCAGTTTACTGTCTGTATATGTATTGCCAAAAGACAGATATAACATAAAATGAAATTTCAGAATTGTAACACTGTGGCGCAGCTCTCAACACATCGCGGCAATGTGCGAGAGGCGCGACTAAATACACATGGTCAAAAGTTTGACCGCAAATCCTTATATGAGCCTATTAAATTTGAAACTTTGCAGCCATATTTGGTAAACAAATATTAATTTTAGTCTCCCTTACATTGGACTTTTTGGTCCGTCTTGGTCTGAACTTTCACCCTGGGTGATTTGGAGGGGGGTAGATTGGGCCGGCAACATAACGGACAGAAACGTGACTACTTAAGTCGCACCTTGCAGCATGCGAGAGGCACGACTATAAATGCACGAGAGTATACTGTGTAGACGTCGTTGATCGTTCAGGAATACAAATCTAATTAGTAACGGGAATATAAAACAGTAGTAATGTAGAAAGTAATTTGAAATTAAATGAAACTGGAAAGAACATCAAATGTAAGTTGGAGTTAGCTTTGTTCCGCGCACTGCACAGAACTGCTGACATCAGTCGCCAAGAGAAGGTCGATTGTTGTGCAGTCGTGCAGCACGACCGCACAACTATTGACCTGAATGCAGTCGTGGTCCAGACTGTACGGTCGGCTTTTAGTGAGACCAGGCTTTGCCTAGCGGGGAATGTCTGCTGCATGTCGGGTTAGGCGTTCCACTGGGCACGTAGCCTAAGAATAAGCTGGATGCATCCGTAGTGATACAAGCCTATGGTTTGGCTACTGGGCACCATCCACCATCCAGTATAGACCTGTCAGCAAGTCGTGATGTACTTTCATAATGAAGATTTAATAGTCATTGCATGGATGCGTATTCTTTTTGTAACGAGAGTACAGAGTCAGGATGGCCAAAAAATGTGTACCATATTTGACTTGCTTAGCCTTACCCATTCTGGGTCTATCTAATTTATGCCATGACAACGCTATGATTTAATTTTAATTTGAGGCAATTGGTATATGTGCCATGGCTTCTTGGAGAATTTAGTGCTTTTGCATGTCTTTTTCGGGGAGGAGTGAATGTAGGCAATGATTGTTGCTGGTCATTCCAGCCAGTCTGAGCTCATCAATGAAAATCAAAAATGTTTGGCAACAAACACCTCTCTTAAGAGCTTTGTGAAACAGACTGTCAAGCCGAGCTTTAGCCTAATCTTTTTGACAGCTGCCCTGCAAAGGAAGGAAGAGCTCAGATAATGCAATGGCATGTAGCAGCACACGATCACCCCTGATTCTTTAGCTGTGCAAGTGTATGCATTCGTTGACTGGCAACAGTAAGGATATGCTCGACATGGTATTTATTTGCAACATACTGCAAAATTACACGACAATTTGATGAATGAACTTTATTAAAGGCTGCCGAGCTGACATTACAGATGGCTACTAGCCACTCTTCACTATAATGCTATTACCGTAATTGAAAACCATTTGCTTTTTGTTAATTAGGCCTACTGCCATATTTATGTAAACATTTAGTAAACATTTACTGCATTTCATATGAGATTTCCAGACAACTATCATCCCTAATCATAGTCACAACGGCTGTAAAAATGGCTGAATTGATACAGATGTATTCGATGGGGTCCAGATCCCACGCAGGAGGCCTGAAAGGTGAATTTTTGAGGATGACAATTTCTGCATGATGCCTGGCAGCATTCTGTGTCTCTGCTGATTGCCGACTTTGGAATTTCCCCGCACAATGTTGAGCGGCATTCTAATTTGACAGCTGCTGATGTAGTCATATATCACATTAAATTTTCCCAGCCGCTCTGTGATGCAGCCATTTGTCAAAATTTTTCGACCACCTGGTTATTTTTTTTGTGGATGTATTTATACTATAGTTATGTGATATATACTTATTGTTATGTGTCCAGTGCATTATAAATCTTTTGCACGTTGAATAATGGACAAATGGCCTAGTTATTTGGAATCTGCTGACAAGCTGTTTAACCTACCTGGTGAGTTATTTATTGAACTTGCAAACTTGCACCTTTATGTACTATGTAGCAGAGTGATTTCATCAGTGGCGGTCGAACTGGCAAGTGGGCCTTTTGCAAGAATCACCAATGGCCCCTATGTTTTTAACTTGGCTGTATTATACAAAATCTGCCAAAAAATCCCAGTCTACTTTGAAGTTCTGTAAATGTTCCAATTTGGACCATCAACATTCTAAAAAGCATGAAACAGAATTTTGTTTGAGAATTTAAAAGCTGTTATGTTATTTATTTTACTTAAACAAGGAAACCATGCAAACAAGTAGACATATGTAAAATGGCATAATTCTATCATCAGCAATTCAGCATTAACTACATGTGACAGTGAAGAAATGGTTTACAGAGACCACAGAATGCAGTTTTAGTGCAAAAGATGTTCAATATGAATTCCTCAATCCAGAATGACCAGTCGGTGTAATACTGTCTAGTGTCCAGCCACTGTTCGATCTCCTTCAAAGTTGGCACACTCTGTATATAGCCTAAATTGATCATTTCCACTAGACCGATTTTCGCAATTTTTTCACCGAATGAAAGTGTTGTGGGTGCAGATGATTGATCTGGACCTCTTTTTCCGATATCTCAACAGTCATTGCGATGACAACCAATTTTGTGAAAAAAATGGCAAACTCCCTATTTCGTCACTCTGGCATTCAGAAACGGAATGGGATATTGCTACCACAATGTGTGCATTAACAGCATATATGATGCCTCTATATAGTGTAAAAATTTCGTGAAATTCAGTCCAGTAACTCCAGAGTTGATAGAGCTCATTTGTGAACGTCAGGTATGACACGGCCAAAAAACTGGCGTATTTAGTTGAGTATACGTCTGGATATACTGGACCGATTTTCGCAATCTTTTCACCGTATGAAAGCACTTTAGGTACAGAATGGGCTTGTACTTTATTTTCCTATTTGTCGAGGGATGTTGCCATAGAAGTCAAATAATGTTGAGAGTAATGAGAAAGTAATGAAGGCGGACTGTAAATTTGGTGGGCTTCTGACCAGTACCTCTATAGTTCAACTATGTAAAACGAGCATCGATCAGCGATCGGGTAAGTAAATATACTTTCACCAGGTGGCACCACAGTTATGTTTCACTACTACCTGCCAGGGGGCAACACTGCAGCACGGAATATAGGCTATATGCTACGAGACATGAGATCTCAGGAACTACCAGACGGATTTTCATCAAATTTTCAGTCTTGGTAGACTTATGTAGCGGCTTAATAATGGCCAAAGCTGTTTTGCGATTACTCAAGGGACATTGCCATGGCAACAGATTTTATAGGCAAAATTGGCATTTTTTGACCAACATACATTTTTCGCACTGTCGTTCTAAAATGGATTGGAATATCAGATTGACAATAGGCAGGTGAGAAGTGCATCGAATTTGCCTACATAGTATGTAGAGTTGGTGAGGTTTGGTTGAGTAACTATGGAATTCTGTTTGCTCATTGTGTACCTATGTACCGAAAAATTGCATATATCGGCATATCTGGCCGATTATCTCAAAACATACTTGACTGATGTTAACTATATTTCAGTGTTGGTAACTATGAGTGTGAGGCGATTAATCTGATATGTTTTGAGTTCACTTAAGAGAAACTGCTATGGCAACC
>Ga0209782_1001077_pt1 | contig 13625 bp, 11 predicted proteins | sample WorMetmaBAHAMAS1_FD_187390 | JGI IMG/M metagenome (GOLD analysis project Ga0209782, IMG submission 187390) | Marine gutless worms symbiont microbial communities from Max Planck institute for Marine Microbiology, Germany - Inanidrilus... | ecosystem: Host-associated > Annelida > Digestive system... | reverse complement strand
ACACACACTGCCGTTTTACGGCCCTTTGTCTGGGACTACCCAGGTGGGCCGGAACCAGAAGACATCAGGCAGGATTTTAAGACGTGTGGGGAAGATAACAGAGGCAGGTGCACAGACAATCTGGCTAGATGCCAGGCCATCTGAACCATCGATGCCCCCACCGCCATTATCCCCCCAGTTTTACGCGGGATGCCCTTCCTGCCGCAACCCTCCCAATTTATCCTGGCTTGGGACAGGTACCAAACATGCTGGATTGCATACCTAGAGGCTTGGTTCATACCAAAACAAAATGCATATAACTGTAACCACACAGTGTACATGAAACTGATTTGTTGACACATTGACACTTCAGCCAGATGGAAAAATTACATAGTCAAAAAATATGAAACTTAATTCTGAGCGCTAAAAAATGCCGAAGACAATAAAACAGCAGTGTGACGGAAAACACACTGACTTCATCTTCAATTTTGTTGTACTTGGCGATATCTCGACGCAGCGTCCGTACAATAATCATTGTCACAATGCCTGCCGCAAAACATACACACAGGTAAATGATACAGCTCAAGTGACGATTTGTTTCAGATGATTCGTAATGATTATGTAAGGGCTAAATAAGCAAGGCTGTTGCAGTAGCATAATGCTGCCACAGGGCCCATTATATGAAACTTGTTGTCATTCACAAAACCGGACATATATAATCGATTGCCATACCACTCGATTACAGGCAATATGCATAGTTCAGACATGTGGTTCTTGAGATATATGTTGACAGACAAACAGACAGACATGCTAATTACAACATCAATACCCTGTACCACGAGCAGAGTAAAAATAAACATAAAAAATTTTCTATATAATGACAAAACGATACCACAACCAGTGAGGCCACAGAAATATGAATCTTGTGTACATGATACAAAAAAAACAGAAGAAAAATGCAGCGAAACTGACCAGCAAGGAAGAAAACAACGACAACGGAGTTGATGACGGAAAACCAGTGAATGTTGAGATCGGACATTTCCAGATAGATGTTCCAACGCGACGCCCACCGCACCTCACTCCATCGGAACTCAATCTCATAACTCCACATTACGTCCGCCACACCTGTCAAACACACACTCGCAACTGACACTCTCCAACGACCTTTTGTTTACGTTTACTTCATTAGAGCAGTCTTCACTAATGAAGACTGTGTTGCTATCAAATAGCTGCAAGAAAGCAAAAGGGTTAATTTAGGGTAAAGTGAAAAGTTTGTTGCATGTAATGTAAGTGATAAAAATGCCAATGCATTTCACTTGGTATAATGCCAGTCCGACTTCCAGATTACAAAAGTCTGCTTTTCACAAGGTAGAGTGGCTACATTTTACAGATGATCTTCTGATAGGAAGTTTCAGACACGGCTTCGACTGACCATTGTGCACATTTACAAATTATATTTAATTACTTAATTACTTAGGATTCTGTATACCAAAAATTATTTAAATTGGTTAATTTTTAGTCGCGCCTCTCGCATGCTGCGAGACGCGACTTAAGTAGTCACGTTTCTGTCTGTACGTTACAAAAAAATATGTTGCTGGCCCAACCGACCCCCCTTCCCCCACAATTCACCATAGGATGAAAGTTCAGACCAAGACGGACCAAAAAGTCCAATGTAAGGGGGAGGGGTCTAAAATTGATATTTGTTGACCAATTATGGGTTCAAAGTTTTAAATTAAATAGGCTCATATAAGGATTCAGGGTCAAACTTATGACCATGTGTGGAGAGCTGATGCGTCTCTCGCACATTGCTGGGAGGAGGCGCGACCATATACCGCTAGGTATTCTAGTTTACTGAGTCAATTAAGAAAGATATATGGACTTCGCTTTTTTCGAAACATGGTGTATAGCTATTTCCACACAAGCAGAAAAAACTCTGGAACGTTTAAGGTGGGTAAAAAACAGTAGTCTACAGCAGAATTTAGCAAAATGTCGAAATACCATCCGTTTACAATGTGTTCATCTGTTCATAACTAACTGAATGGCTTAACACATGCATGCAAATACACAAATGCATTTATCTCAACATGGTTCACAAACCTTTTGCCGGAAGTTCAAGCGGAGTATCGGGCGCAATGTAGCCACACGGTTCACCGCCCGAGCTGTTGACGGAATGTTTGAGACTGTGACAACAAAGCACGTCCGTCTGATAATTAAGGAAAATCCACTTCCAGTTATCATTAACCCGCGTAATTTTTTGGCATTAACCTAAGTTATACTGAGACCTGTTGCATCAAGATGGCCTTATTCAAACGACAGCATCAAAGTATCCCTGCATTACGCATCATTTCAACATGAAACTATATTTCATTGCTCTATACATGATCCAATGTGAATTCCATGCCTTGATGGCATTGGTTAAACATCCGAAAAAGCATCTGGCCTGTAACAATTAAGTAATGAGGCAATGGTGTGGTTATTTTTCCAAGTTGAGTAGTTGAGCAAGGTTTATCGTCCCACCAAACACATTATAGGTCATATCGGGGACGAGTTTTATGGGTCAAAAGACCGAACCAACAGTGTTACAGCACTGACGTGGTCGATAATTAACTAACTATACTCAACAGTCAGCCAGTGTTCGGACGTGTACCGCACAAGTTAACAACTACATACCTCCGCGGGAAAACCTCAAACGCTACAACACGACAGACATCCACTGAGCTGGAGTTTCCTGTCGACACACGTTCGGAGTGGTAGTAGATTGTCAGCTTCAAGTGATTGTTCAGATATGTCTGCAAATCGATGACCATCGTCAGCAAAAATAAACGAGTAAACTTACAAATACACGTATGCAACACCTAAATGTGGACAAAGACCATTCCGTTCTGCCAACACCCACTGCCTTGTGGCAAAGCCGGTCAAACTCACGACAGTCAGCAACCGAGCCTTTTGCGGTTGCGGCTCCACACGTTTGTAACACTCTACCAACTGACGTTGTCGTAGCAAACTCACTGTCAACTTTTCGTCAACAGTTAAAATATTTTTTATTCGGACAATTATATCCTGACATTTTATACTGACATTGCCTATCAGTGGACCACTTAGGCCACTTTAAAAACTGATTAACTGATTGATTGATAATAACTGCATACAGTGCTGAAGCCAGTTGTGCCAAGTGACGGGCAGTTCCAGAGATCAGAGCAGCACACCAATGGTTCTGTTTGACTGGAAAAGTATCACTTCCTATTAGTATTCTATAGTGACCTTAAGTTAGGTGAAAATGTCATCCAGTTATAAGCCGTTAAAGTCAGTGGAACCATAATCGCTAAGAAAACAAAAACATCTCGAAGCAATAACAGAGCCGCTCTTACTACACTTCATGTCTAAAACACACTGTCATGCAGCGGAATGATGCGCACCCAAGATTAATCGAGTTAAAACTTAATGTTCCACTCAACTCTAAATGGATCACATCGGAGATGCTCTTTCCAGCTAATGTCTTGGCTAGCACCGAGAAATATGCCTCCCAAGCTTCCTAGAGGATACTTCAGTCATGTTGTGTTGACATCGCACTATCTCGTCCGATGCGATGTCATCTCATCTCATAGGAAATGAACTGAACTGATCTGGACAGGGTCCACTGTCCAGTCCAGTTGAGATGAGATCAGATCAGACGAAATGCACAATCTGAGAGCTTCTTTGAACTTGCAGCAAGCATTCATTTCAAAAAGAAAAAAAACAATGACAGAAAGAGTACGAGTTGAGAGCACGATACAGCGGAACAATCACCTTGCCAGCAGTAACATAGCCGAGCCGATATCCACTCTCATAATGAAGCTTCCTGTCAAGGAGGAACTTGGTAGCAACCGGCAGATTGTCAGTCAATCTGGCACGACATACAAATATTAGACTCGAACCGTTCAGTTACCATTAGTATTCACTCAGGGGACATTCTCAGTCGATGCCCTGCACAGCCACAGCTGGAGTTAACCACCTTCCGATATTAGATCTGGTCGTACTAAACGCATCTTCAAGTGACCTCTCAGAACCCACGAGTTCAGTAAGTCTTAACATGAAACCACCAGCTCATATGTATCCTAGGACTTGCAGGATCTATCGAATACTGGGCCATATCGCTGGCATGCAGTGGTGTGTAGATGGAGACCCTTGCTATATGATGCATGCAGGTCTGCGGGTCTGCCAGTGCTGGGGACACTGGTAAGCTGCATATCTACTTAGGCTAGTTTCAGGAGACTTTTGGGTATAAACAACGTTCAACAATCATGGCAGGAATGCAAAAAACAGCTAAACTGACTGAAATGCCATTTGGAGCTGACTCATGTGAGCCCAAGAAACTTGTATTAGATGGAGTTCAGATCCTCCACAGGATGGGGCACTTCTGAGGGGGCGAAATGTGCTGGCCTGTTGTAACATACCTCCAGATAAATGCACGCTGCATTGTTTGTCTGCTCGGCAGCCATGGCGGACAACTGCTTTAGCCGCCATGGTCTATCAAGCACCATATTAACTGAAATACAGTGGACTGCACAAATAGCGAGCATGAGTCAATCGCAATGAACTTGTGCCAACAGTTTGGCTGTGCGAAGTTTCACAGTGTTCATGAGTGGCCGATTTGAGGCCCAAGACCGCCGTGTTCCCACATTTCTTCCATTGGGTGAGGTCAACTTTGGCTAAGACTAAGACTAAAGGCTTAGACCAAAAGATACACATTTAACACAGGGAATTCCCAAGTTACAACTGTTTGGTTCAGCTTAGACTTTAGACTTAGCGAAAGTTGACCTCACCCATTCTTTGACAACTGACTGAGGGCGCAGTGGGGCAATGATGGCATCAGCATAGACAACTGACCATAAACTCCAGTAAATACAAGCGAAGACTCTAACTAGGTCGGAACGTGAACTGCCAGCTGTGTTACATAAATATGACATTGCGTGCATCTGTTCATTTCACAGACTAAGACATCTGGTTCAGTCCATGTACGAGTTTGCTTGTTTGTTTAAATTATCCGTTTGCATTGCTGCCACGACAGTGAAATGATAAACTAAAAGTGGATTCACCAACATTACAGTGCATAAGCACACCAAATAAGCATAAAAATACACATTAAGACACTGGTCTGCAAACCAAGTCACTGCAACACAAAAATAGGTAACCATTCCAATGTTCTTCCCCATCAATGGCTTAGGGTGGTAATAATAAAATTAAACCTAATAAAATGAAACATGCATCACAGAATTGAAGATACCAAACACAATATAAATATAAAACAATTAAAACCAGGTTGGGAACCGTGTATGGCTCCAGTATGAAAATGAAATGGGCAAATTTCTACAAGTCAGGGGCCCACCCTGAGCGTGTTAGTCAAAGTCCTACATCATTATGATCACTAACGACAACATATGCCACACACTCAACGTACAGATGCACATGATATTCCTGCTCAATTCTTTCTCTGAGCAGCCGCGTTTGAGCTTCAGTCAAACGAATGACGCCACACAGACTGCGACAACTTTCAGACGTTGCCATCTTCACCTGTGTACATACAGGTGTATGGCAAATTATTTAGCAGTTCACAGCAGTCTTTAATTAGTGTTTATTAATGATAATGGTTGTTAATATCTGTCATCACTCTTACAAAAGCGATACTACAAACAATCATCATTATCATCATCATCCATTTTATTTCAGGCAAAGTGATGTTTGTTCTTGTAAACTAAAAAAACTGATTCATAATCATATAAAACAAACAAGTCTGGCATCAACAGTTGATCAAACAGTATAAGTAATCTGAAATTAAGATAGGTTTTTGATGACGTAAGAACAAATATCATGAAATATGGTTGCTATACCATAATATGGAACTATTTTACAGAGACACGGTAATCACGTAATTGCAAATAACAACAGATATTCAACAACAGACAACAAAATTACAGACTGCTGAAGATAAGTTTACTTCAGTTAAATACAGACTATCAGCAAAAACAAGGAACTTACGTTATACGGTGTGTTAACAATCCGGTCACCTCGTAGAACCTCCCCTGAAATCACATTGTTAAACACACTGCACTGAGGAACTGTCACACACATCTCTTGAAACACCACATACCTAGTAATGATACTGCAACTGAGTTTGACAGTTGACCTGGGCGATCATGATCTGAAACGTTGATTCATCCCACATCCAATGGGATGTACAGTGATGCCATTGACATCCTCAGCTGCTGCCGGTTACATCTTTCCAGCTGAGTTTCAACTATCGCATGTCGTCACTTTGTAGACAGGAGGGGTGCAAAATGTTGTGCTGAGTGTGTCTGTCCATCTGTCTGTCTGCTTGCGTATCTCATAAACCACATGGCCGAATTTCACCAAATCTTTCACGTATGCTGATCACGGCTGTGCTTAGTCTTCCAATAATGTGATATGTTATGCAATTCCGGTTTTGCAAATGACGTCACATTTTCATACAATGAACCCTATGGCATGTCATGAATATTCATAAGCGGCAGTGGCTTGCACACTGGGGCAAAGTCTGCTGTCTGCAACTGCCTTGCTTGCAACTGTATTCCTCCATGCCTGTCAATGTCTCGACAGTCGCCCGTAAAATCCATCCAGACAGATTACACGGCAAAATTTTGCAGTGATCAGATGTTTACTGAGATACCAACCAATAAAAATAATAATAATAAACATATTCATATAGTGCCATGATGTCATAAATTCACTGCGCTAACTACAGGAAACATTCATCAGACGTGATCATTTCTTCATCCTGTTACTGACTCCCAAAGAAAAAGGGATATTATTCCACTTACAGTGGCTCCCTGACAATCAGCAGACTAATAATACTAATGACAAACACACCTCCTAAGCTCCTATAAGACGGTTTCACAGACATATATTTATGTTAAAAACATGCTTCAGGATTCTAATGTCTAAAATGCACATTAACTGTGCTACGGTCATAGTGAAAAATTAATACTAATCAAATACCTACTAACATTTATATATTACTAACATTTCCAGTGCCAACTGATCAACATACCGAGATTTTCACTCTTATATTCAACCTTCTCCGGTTTACAGAATGGCAGCGAGTAGTAATCGTAAGGCAGCTGGGCCTTGATGCTTGTCAATTTTACAGCCTACACAATCATCAGACATCAAGCAGTCACAGTAATTAGATTCGTAAAAATGTACTAAGCAGCAAACTACCCACCAGCATTTTTATAGCCACTTTTCAGGCAATCCGAAGTTAGCTGGTTCCCCAGCTATCCTTTCAGATTCTTACCACGACTTTTTCCCAAACAGAACCACTGTGGATAAGTGGCACAGTTTTCATGGTATTGGCAGACTGAGTAAAATGTTAAAGTTTAAAGTCCCACCCAACACAAAATAAATCATTTGGAAGAGTCTCTTTCCAGCCAATCTTCTGGTTAATACCATACTGAGTAACCAAAATCAAAAACGAGAAAAGCAACCACAGAAATATATATTAAAGCTAGCCTAATAAAAATGCAAAAACTACAACAAAACATGCAATCAGTAGCAGGAACATAACAAGATATAAACTGAGACAAATAATAATCGAGGTTTATTTAGTCACCTTTTATGACATCCGGCCTGAAACAAAACAAGCCTATTCTCAAAGCAAAAAGATAAATAAGGAAGTAAATAAGAAAGGAAAAAATAAGCAAGAAAAAACAAGCAAGATAGGAAGTTCAGTAAATTCCTCGAGTAAACAAGCAAACGTTTTCATGGGATACCTGCAACCAACCAACAGTGTCAAAGCAATCTTACACCACTTATATTAATACCTCAAAAACAAGCTTCATCTGATGGTGCTAATATTACCATGTGTTGTTATTATATATTTACATTCAACAACAAACAATCAACAAACTAGTAAACTATTAATTCTCCAACTGACCCTAATGTCCACTGTTTCTCCAGTCATGAAGTCTCGTGGTCCAACACCGGGCACATAAAAGCCATTTGTGAGCACCACAGCATTCCACAGCAGACAAGTTAGTAATAACTTCATCACTGAAATCAACACATAGTCAAAACACATACGAATATTATATTAAATAAAGATACACAAAGATATACACAAAAACTGATCAGTCAAGCATTCAAACAAAGAAAGCTTATGCTCTGGCTGTCTCCTTGGCTGACCAAATAAACTAATCAAATAAACAAAAATATTTTAAAACAGTTTAAATGGCTTTGGTGATAAAAGGCTTACAGATGTCTACCACTGCAATTTAGATATCCGTAAATCTTGTTTGTTTAAAAATTTGAAAATCTGCAGTGAACTGATCATCCATCACATACATTGAATGATGCCTGACCAGCTGATCTGCCTTGCAGTAACAGTGACTCGCAATAACTTGTCTGTCTTGATAGCCTGCAACCCCCACTGATATAGGCTAGCACTTAGTGACATAAAAGTGCAAATATCATCCAATGCTACTGGTACATACACTTACAGTTCTATCAGGCAGCAATTACAAGGTGGCAACTGTGAACTAGGTGTAACTAAAGTAAAATCTACAGTTAGTTCAAACTTAACATCACAGTTACAGTGAGGGTAATGGTGTTAAGTTTTAGTTTAGTATTTACCGACCACATTATCACCGAAGGTAATACAATCACCTCCGTCCGTCCATCAGTCTGTTTCCACTCTAACTTCTAAACCGAAAAACCTCTGACCTTGAACTTTTGCACGTGTATAGGACATGATGATAGCTCTCCTGTGATTGAAGCTCAAGGTGAAAGGTTAAGGTCAAACTTCAAAAGTCAAAGTCAAAGGTTAAAATGCGGTCAGTGGAACCTGAATCCCTAATCTAGGACATTTTCTGGTTTCATTTTGGAGATAGGGTGCAGGTAAATGAATAAACATAAACTACATCACACAATATCTGCATAACTGAGTGAAAAGCACGCATATATAAGTGCACTTATACAAGTCCGCCTTATAAAAACTAGGTTTATTCCATTTATTAACAGTGTTATAGTCACAATACAATACACAACAAATATTCAATTTGTACACAAAAACTGATGATGCTATTTCTGTATAGCCCTACTGCATAAAGTAGACATTTTTAAACTTTATAAAAAACAGGAAGAAAAACAAAAACGCGACAAGCACAAAAAGTCTCAAGGCAATTAAATATCTATGGAAGCAGTCGATTTGATTATATCAGTATATGAAAACAAAAAAAATATGTGGAACAAATGGCTCAATCATATAATCAATAAAAAAAGAAATAATAGGTAAATATAGTAAGTAAGTGATTTATAAGCAAAATATCATAAACTTTTGCAAACTTTTAGCATTAACATATTGTTGCAGCCAATCACGTTGGCGAAATGGACAAAATGCATATTTATTACATATTTATTGCACTGACAGACCATAGATCAAATGATTTTCAGAAGGAGAGAACGTCATGAATGACGTCACACAGTTAGCTAGAAAAAAGTAATAAAAATCGGCGATTAACGTTGGTCTGGAAGTGTTTAATGCATAATACCCTTTTGAAGGGTCCTCCAAATGGGCGCCATGCATTAAATACTTCCAGATCAACGTTAATCGCTGATTTTTATTACTTTTCCTCTGCTAACTGTGTGATGTCATTCATGACATTCTCTCCTTCTCGGGAGTTCTTAAACTAAGTTAGATGGGAAAAAGTAATAAAATTGGTGATTAACCTTGGTCTGGAAGTGTCTAATGCATGGTACCTGTTTGGAGGACCCTTCAAAACGGTACCATTCATTAAACACTTCATAGGTTCACAGGTTCAATCAGTGAGGGATTTTTAATCCGGTGAACACTTTTCTGAAAATTGATGCAATGCTCTGTCCACATATTTGCATATTATTTTAGCATTAACATATTGTTTTAGCATAGGTGCTGCAAACTTTTGCAAGTTTGCAAAAGTTTTTAGACCATTTATTTCATTTTATTTTACATGTGAGAGGTCTTAGGTCTAATACTTTCAGCTCCCAATAATACAAGTAATTATGCTGACAATTAAAACCAAATGCCTTCAACTAGGCGTATTAATGCATGTATATCCATTAAAGATGTAAGAAGCCTACTGCATCTACGCATCCATACATATACTGTTCACGGCCATCATGTTTACAATAGCAACCACGCCCATGAAGATAGGTAGAAGAAACACTGGCACACTCAGATATATAGAAATGCAATGTAATATACATGGTGCCAACATCACAATGTTATGCGTTATCAGCTGCAATAACCTGAGATTGTTGAGACTGTAGGTAACTGTTTTAATCAAAGAAAATTTACAAATATTGACGTGGTCACTAAAACCGGAAGTAAACAATAATCTTGCAACAACATAAATCTGAACTTGAACATGACTACATTTTACTTTTGATCTGTAAAATGTTTGTTCAGTTCTGTTTCATAGCCATCCTTGATCTGAGGGTTGGCCGCACCAAAGACTTATTACTTCATCATTTATCTCTACTCTATTATCTCTCATTTTGATTGACTTCTCCACATGGAGTTTTGTTTACATCTTGACATTATCTATCCAAGCCGTGTATGGTCTTCTTTGCCTGAATGCATGCGTTCTATCGATCGATCACCTGGCATAGTTCCTCGCATTATTTCTTTCTACAGGCAACAATTGTCATATTTTCTCATGGTATGACCATACTGCTATACAGCCACACTAATGCATTCTTTAGTCTTAACTGTTAAATGTTCACTTACTGCACGTTCACTTAAGCCCTTCCACGACACCGACATTGACACCGATACCGACACCAACATCGTTATGAGTGACGATCCTCGCGAGGATGTCGGCAATGATGTCAGTGTTGGTGTCGATGTCGTGGAATGCGACCTTTACTATACCTATTTCCCATAGTCGCCACGGCACGTCGAAAGTGGTCGTGGCGGTGTAGGGTTAGTCTGAGAGTTAGGATTAGGGATAGGGTACGTATAGCACATTAGCGCTGACGTTCAAAACTAGACTAGCCCCGTGGTCGTCAACATCACACTGATTGTCGACCTTTATGAACAACACAATTGTGCGTGATCGACGCGTCGCCTTTGCGACAGTGGGCGCAGTGGCTGCATAGCGCGAGATGATCCCTCGATCACTCTTCCAGGCGATATGATCCCTTCCCTCGCGCCCACTGAACTATAAATAGTTCAGTTCTCGCGCCTGCAAGAAACGCGACCGCAATGCGCGGTAAATTGGGATCGGAATTTGAAACCTAAATTAGCTATGCGCCGGCCAATACACTTAATCCGTCACTGACAGAGAGACAGACACACAGACAGACACTGACATCATAGCATAAGCGCGAGATGTAGGCTATATATTACATCTCTCTAAAAATTAAAAATCGTTCGTTCAGCTCAACATTGGCTAGTCACGCACTATAGCATAACGTCGCAATTAACGTCGACGTATCTACGCTATATAAGCGCCGGTATAAGCAAGTCATAGCCTATATCATGTAACTGGAAGCAACATGCAGTCACATGCCAAGCCCACTTCGACCATGCAGGAGGCATGCCTACTACCATCTATACATTATAGGGACGCTCACGTGGACTCGTCGAAGTTTTGTTTGCGACTGTTAGTCGACAATGACGTCATCATGATTATCAGCTGATTACTTTCATCGTTGGACGAGTCGACGTCGGTTGCATAACGCTCTCTCGTCGCTAGCCTATAAGCTATGTAGCATGTGTATTCCGGTGTACCTTATGTTTGTGATGGCTGCATGCTGCGTAGGTGCGACGTACGTTTTTTTACAGGGATTTAGAAAATTGTTCTTTATGTGGGGCAATAGGGCGGATGCGGCGGAACCGAATGAGGTAAACAGCTGCATCGTAGTCGCAGGCACCAAACGTAATTTCCTGTAATCGAAGCAGCACGCTAGCTGATGGTTGCGTAGACTAGCAATAGGTATATGACTTCCTATTGGTGTTTTATAGTGATTTATACAACGTACGCAATTAAGTAAAGCTGGTTGTCAAAATTTAAGTCGATTCACGAGCACAGTAATGCAAGCATCTTTCGCTATATGGCACCAGTAAGCTAAACTTTATGACCCTTCAATAAATTTGAGACGTTTCACGTCTTGGCATGGCAGCTAATTAGGATAATCATGGGATTCATGTAGCCTAGGAGCATATACTTCGATCGTCATCGGGAGCTGCGCGAATTAAGTATTATGATTAGCAGGCTTATGTCAGTTTGTCTGTCTGTCTCTCCGCTCACATAACTCGAAATCTACATCACTGCCCCCTTATGATGGCGTTGCGATATGTTAAGCACTTCCGGTTTTGTGGATGGCGGCATTAATGTTTATGGCTGAGAATGCCCAAAACTCGATTTCGGCTCAACTGACCTTCCTGGCTGGGTATTCGCATGAAATCCGCAACGTCTTTCGCGCTTCATGAAAGAGGAGCAACGAATAGCAAGGAGATCAAACTCTTAATAAAGTAAGTAAGTAAATGCAGCGTGTAAGTATCGAAGTAAGTGCACGCAAGTATTTAACAAGGCATCGCTGGCGATGGTACTCGACGGGGGCGTATATCGATGACGCAGTCACCTAGCGAATGCTTCTAAAGAGGCGCCGGCGACGGCTATGTTGTCGTTTCGGTCGCTTCTGGTGGCCTTACGGCATGTGACAGACGGACGAATCTCAGCATCGCTTGATGCTTCCTACCGTAGAGGGGCCTGCATATAACGTACGCGCAGTTGCGGAGTGTGACGACTGCATGTGTAGCCTACGTCTGATGTACATGCAGCCGTCGTGTTTCTGACGTTGCAAGAACTGCCGAGTGACGACGACGACGACGACTACTACTCGACAGTCGAGCTGCTGCGAGTTCACCAGGCGGCGGCAACAGTGGACGATGATGACGACATGACCACATCTTCGACGAGCCGACCTGTCACCTTCCAGAGTTTGATAAAGAGCCCGGATGAGACGGAGGGAGAGGGAGAGGATCGTGATAGTGGACCAGTGAGTTTTGTTCCGAACGTTTGAATTGTATGAAACGTCTTTTATCTTCGAGAAGAAAAACGTTTTTAGCGTTTCTTATTCTCTGAACAACGTTCTGACGCTATAAAAAACTTTTATTTTTAGCGCAACATGCTACGAGCATGACGTCCGTCTGTCTGTCTGTAACGTAGGTGGTACTGGATAGTAATCACATAGTGCAACAAAGAGTGGAAATCAACACACCCGTGGCAGGACAGGTCGGAGTCGTTGCTACCTTAGACTCTTAGTTGACCTGAAATATAAGCTTATACTGTGAAGCAAAAAACCAAGACGACTTTTGCCCGTAACTTCGCCAAATGCTGACCGATTTTCAAAATTCTTTCGCTGATAGATTCACTAGTAAATTTGCAATAAAGTTATTTTAATCATCCTCGTTTAGGCCCCTATGGTTCACAATGTCGTATCCTGTAATCCGGATTATGGAAAAAAGTGGTAGGCCTATATCCAACGGTGGTATGTCGCGTTATCTCAGCATGTGCTGAGCATCTTGTTTATTATTGTTGCTAACTTTTCCAATTTGCTATCGTTTAAATGCACATGCAGATAAATTAAAT
>Ga0209782_1001076_pt1 | contig 13628 bp, 11 predicted proteins | sample WorMetmaBAHAMAS1_FD_187390 | JGI IMG/M metagenome (GOLD analysis project Ga0209782, IMG submission 187390) | Marine gutless worms symbiont microbial communities from Max Planck institute for Marine Microbiology, Germany - Inanidrilus... | ecosystem: Host-associated > Annelida > Digestive system... | reverse complement strand
CCGCCCACCCTGAACCCTTCCCGCTCAGCAAGACCGAGCAGGCGCTGGTCCGGGAATGGCAACGGCTGCGGGACCAGGGCAGGGCAGCACCCAGCGTGGCACCCTCCCTCCTCGCCGGTGGACGCGCCTTTGATGCCTTGTTGCGGCGTGGCCGCATCGGAGAAGCTAATGAGGTCGATGCCTGGTTGGTAGAAACTGCCCGCTCACGGCTCGCTGATCGTCCCGAAACCCCGGAGAATCTGCGCGATCTCTCCGTCTCGCTCAATAACGTCGGCAACACCGATCAGCAACTCGGCGATTGACAAGGCGCACGCGAGGCCTTCACGGAGGGTCTGGAGATTGCCCGACACCTAGCTAAGGTTCTACCCAGGCACCAGGACTATAAGGATCTTCTGGACTGGTTGAGCGCAGGCTGGCAGCGGCTCGGGAAGAAGAGAACCGGGATTGATTTTCAAGGCATCGATCTGTCCGTGGGGCCTTGTTGTACCAGGTTTGCGCCAACCGGCGGGTGGTCCTGGAGACGGCAGATCAATGTCGCCGCGAACAGCGTGTTACAAGACATATACTCTGTAACCATGGAGCATCGCCCACGCAAGCGATTCGGCCAGCACTTTCTGCACGATCCGAACATCATCCGACGCATTGTCTCGGTCATAGATCCCAGGCCGGGCGAACGCCTGGTGGAAATCGGCCCTGGCCGCGGCGCCATCACTACCGGCCTGTTGCAGGCCGCGGGCAGGCTGGACGCCATAGAGCTGGACCGAGACCTGATCGAACCCCTGGCCCGCCGGTGCACGCAGTTCGGTGAGCTGACTATCCACAATGCCGATGCCCTGGATTTCGAGCTCCGCACCCTGCACCCGCGCCGGCGGCTGCGCCTGATTGGCAACCTGCCCTACAACCTCTCCACCCCCCTGCTGTTCCGCTTTCTCGGCCAGGCGGATTGCATCGACGACATGCACTTCATGCTCCAGCGGGAAGTGGTGGAACGGATCGCCGCCCGGTCTGGCTCCGGGGTTTATGGCCGACTCTCGGTCATGATCCAGGTCTACTGCCGAGTCGAGCCCCTGTTCGACATCGGCCCCGGTGCCTTCACGCCAGCCCCCAAGGTGGATTCCACCCTGGTACGTCTGATCCCCCACCGTCCCTTGCCCTGCCCCGTGCGGGACCCCGCCCTCCTGTCGCGCCTGGTCGCCCGAGCCTTTGGCCAGCGGCGCAAGACGCTACGCAACAGTTTGCAAGGACTGATCGACACCCGGCTGCTCCGGGCGCAAGGTCTGCACCCCGGACGACGGGCCGAAGAGTTGAGTGTGGAAGACTTTGTGCACCTGGCCAACGCCGCTTGCAAAACCGGAGTTCCGCCTTGAATCAGGTGGTTGGGAGGGTGTCGAAAAAGCCCATCCGTGGGGCGTAGCGCAGGTGTCCCCGCCTGCCCTACTTTTGCGACACCCTCCTTGGCGGAAGGATATATGGTTGTGTTCTAGGTCCTGTTGATATTTTCCGCTACTTCCTTGATTTCACAAGCTATTCGGAGAATGGCTGGAAAGGCTGAATCGATGATTCAGAAGCGTTTGTGGGCTGAATGTCAACACGACCTAGGGACCACGAACGGACACGAATTTTCATTCGTGTGAATTCGTGTCCATTCGTGGTTCGTGTTCCCCGCGCCCGCAAGTATATTATGTCAACACTGCCTAGACCCAATAAACACTGCGGGTCATAACCTTCGATGCCAGACGCATGGCGAGCTTGACTGGTCTCGGCAGGGATGCGCCGCCGGCGGCCTCGGCCACCTCCGCATGGTGCATCTCGTCCGCCTTCATCCTATCGAGGATGGTGCGGCTCCTGCGGTCAGTCACGGGGATCTCGGCCAGGTGCCCATCGAGGTGACTCTCCACCTGACGCTCGGTCTCGACCACGAAGCCCAGGCTCCATTTGTCGCCCACCAGCCCGGCGAGGGCACCGATGCTAAAGGAGCCCGCGTACCACAAGGGATTGAGGAGGCTCTTGCGGTCCCCGAGTTCACCGATGCGGGTCTCACACCAACAGAGGTGGTCGTTCTCTTCCCAAGCCGAGCGCTCCATGCTGCGCTGTACCTCGGGTTGGCGGGCGGTGAGGGCCTGGCCCTGATACAGGGCTTGGGCGCATACCTCCCCGGTGTGGTTAATCCGCATCAGGCGTGCGATGTGTTTGCGTTCCTGCTCGGAAAGATCGGCCTCGGCGATGCCCTTGGCCGGATTGGATCGCCCGGTAGTCGGTGGCCTGCCGAAGACGGTGCGTACGGCCTGGTCGAGATTGGCCAGGACCCGGTCGATGGGGCTGAAGTTGCGTGTAGTCATGACTAATGATGAATGATGAATGATGAATCCAAGTTCTGCAAGCGCAGGGAACAGGATCTCGCATGTAGGGGCAAACCCAATGCCATTAAATTAGCTGTTGGCCACTTACCGATGCGGAAGAGAAAACTACGAATCACGCTCATTTCCGCAAATAAGACCCCTCCCTCCGGTTCGGGATAACAATTTCGCGCGGATTCGCGTGATTCGTAGTTTCTTCTCTTACTTTGCCGACCGGTAACGCTTAACTTAATGGCATTGGGTCCGTGTCCCTTCGCGGTTTTCCGGTTTCCGTACCAACATTCACGCCTCGTCGGTCCAGGGCGGAGCCTCGCCGGAATTGTGCATCGGCAGCGCAGCGAGTGCAAGCAGGCATGGTAATCTGAGCTCCTAATTCCCAACCGGGTCTATCGATCATGTCTTACTACCGCTACTCACTAGCGTCCGGGGAAACTGGTTCTCCCATCTTGTAACCACTTGTAAGATAAAACAAAGCTGCCGATCTTTAGGATGTCATCGACTTGAATCGATGTGTAGGTTTTGCAAAGACCCCGCTCCAAAAATCATGGAGATACCTCCAAAAGCGCCCCAATTGACGCAGGTCTCGATACAATCCTACAGATTTTGAGCCCGACTGTGTGCGAAAAAATATTGCTGAATCAGATGGTTATCTCTGTAGACTACGATCTAAGCAATCTCTGAAACAAATAACCATCTGAATTTTATTCAAGGGTCTAGATAACTTTAGAGTGGGTCTTCTTTCAGAAGAGTAAGTATTCTCTCAGCGGTGTAAAAGGAACGTTCGTCGGGGAACACCATTGAACTTTGCACGCCTCTGTTTGGCATATGACCGGAATGACTCAATGCCATTGATATGGCAATTACCGCGGGTAAACTCATGCTCACTATGATGCACTCGGAAATACTTTTTGTAGCCCGTGTCCACCAGCTCGTTGTAGCCTCTCCAGCCGTCCGAGTGGATGCTGCTTCCAGCGCACCCGACCCCGGATCGCTCTCTGTAGCTGCTTCCTGGAGGCGTCAGGGACGATTTCCGTGTAGCTTTCCCGTAGCGTTCTAGGATTCCGAAGATGATCGTTTTACCGCCCGCTCCGCGACCCTTTTTCCGCGAACGCGGCGTGCGCCAAAATAAGATTCTTCGACTTCAACCTCACCGGATAGAGGTGATGAAGCGTTACAAACCTGGGCGACCCCGATTCGTGACTTCATGAATAGCTGATTAATCATCGGGCGGGCTCCACTCAGCTCGGCGATGTTCGAGGCCGGCAAATCGGGCGCGAAATAGCGTACAATTGCTCTGAATCTAGCTTCCGAAATGTGTGAACGCTTGAAATACCTGCTTTTCCTTGCATAACACAACCTTAGCATACCCTGAAAATGCTAAGATTATCCAGGCCCTATTCAATTAATATCCCGGACACTAGTGACCTTTACCATGTGTTTTTCTGCACAACCGGCGCGACGACGGCAGCCAGTGTTGCGCCCAGTGCGACGCGTCGAGCCTGCGCGATTACCTGAAGCAACGCTCCAAGGAGCTCGGCCTGACTGGCCCGGGGGGCGTTCGCATCAATACGGCGGGGTGCCTGGACCGATGCGCCACAGGTCCGGTGATCGTGGTCTATCCCGAGGCTACCTGGTACACCTATATCGTACCGGGAAGACATCGAAGAGATCCTGACCGAACACCTGATCGGGGTGACCGAACACCTGATGGGGGTCGCATTGTGGAACGCCTGCGCTACGGGCACCTTGACGAATCCCTTCCCATACGCAAGGATTAGGCGCGCGTAGGGGAGCCTGATCCCCTGCAACCTGCGAGAAATAACCAGGCCTGCGGATCTTCATGGGCCTATCCCCACCCATCCCCAAATCTGAGGAGTGTTCTGCCGTGGCAAAAACCCCCGTTCGAGTCGCAGTTACCGGCGCCGCCGGCCAGATCGGTTACGCAACCCTGTTTCGCATCGCTTCCGGTGAGATGTTGGGCAAGGACCAACCCGTCATCCTGCAGCTGCTGGAATTACCGCTGGAGAAACCGCAAAGCGCCCTCAAGGGCGTGATGATGGAGCTCGGCGATTGTGCGTTCCCCCTGTTGGCCGACATGACCGGTAGCGGCGACCCTAAGGTCGCGTTCAAAGACGCCGACTACGCCCTGCTGATCGGCGCCAAACCCCGCGGGCCAGGTATGGAGCGTAAGGACCTGTTGATGGACAACGCCAAAATCTTCATTGAGCAAGGGAAAGCGCTCAACGAGGTCGCCTCGCGCGAGGTGCTGGTCATCGTGGTCGGCAATCCAGCCAACACCAACGCCTACATCGCCAAGACCTCCGCCCCCGACCTGCCCGATACCAACTTCACCTCCATGATGCGGCTCGACCACAACCGTGCGATCTCGCAACTGGCCACCCGGACCAAAAAGGCGGTTTCGGACATCGAAAAGATGGTGGTCTGGGGCAACCACTCCCCCACCATGTACCCGGACCTGCGTTTTGCGACCGTGGCCGGCGAGGACGCCAAGAAGCTGGTAAACGAGACCTGGTACCGCGAGACCTACATCCCCACCGTGGGCAAGCGGGGTGCGGCCATCATCGAGGCCCGCGGTGCCTCTTCGGCAGCCAGCGCGGGCAATGCGGCCATCGGCCATATGCGTGACTGGATCCTGGGCAGCGATGGCCGGTGGGTGACCATGGGCGTGGTTTCGGACGGTGTCTACGGGATTCCCAAGGGTATGATCTACGGCTTCCCCTGCACCTGCACCGCCGGCAAGTACGAGGTCATCAAGGGCCTCGAGATCGACGAGTTTTCCCGCGAGAAGATGGATTTCACGCTCAAGGAGCTCAAAGAAGAACGCGAAGGTGTCAAGAACCTTCTCGGCTGACCCCTCGTCGTCGCGCCCGTGCCCCCGGGAGCCCGAAGGCACGGGCGCACAGAACCCACCGGTTATGGATTCCGGACGGTTCCCTGAAAATCACCGCCGACACCTTCACCGGCAAAAGTCACACCGTGTTCTGCCCCTCTTTCGACCACGGAACTGTCCCCCAGCCGTCGCAAACCCGATAGGTAAGGTTCTATCGGTCTCTCAACTCCTTGAAAATCAGTATGAGCACATTCGGCGAACGGGTCGCGGCCACGAGGGAACGCTTACGGTTGCGGCAAAATGAACTCGCAGTGCGGGTCGGGGTAACACCGGGTTCGATCAACAAGATCGAGTCCGGCGAAACCAAGGGAGCGAAACCCGGCACTCTGGTGGCCCTGGCGCGTGCCCTCGGGGTCAGTATGGAGTGGTTGGCGACTGGCAAAGAGGGATATATATTGGAACCGGCAGGCGATTATTCCGCGGGTCAGATAGCCCGCCTGGTGGCTGCCTGGGAGGGGCTGCCACTCAATCTGCGGGTGCCCCTGTTGGCACTCATCGAGGCCATGGCGGGGGTGGAGGATACGAGCATCGAGCCGGATCAGGATCCGGCTCGGTAGTAGTCGTTCAGGATCCCAAAATCGGCGGCGATGGCGGTGCTGTCGTGGGGCCAACTGAAGACGGCAGCCAACCGTGCCTGCGGGTCGAGCAGGAGAATGGACGCCGAATGGTCGACCATATAGTTCGTAGTGACCTCTTGCTCGGCGGGGCCGGCATACATGACCCCGAGTGCGCGGGTAAGGGACCGGAGCTGGTCGTGACTGCCGGTCGCCCCGAGGAAACGGGGGTTGAATTGGCGCACAAATCGGCTAAGCCGCTCCGGGCTATCCCGTTCCGGGTCCACGGATATGAACACGAAGTCCACCGCCGGCCCGGTGATTTTCCGGTCGAGGGCACGGTAGGTCGCCATGTTGGTCGGACAGACGTGCCCACACGAAGTAAATCCGATAGAGACGAAGGTCCAATGGCCTTTGAGGTCTTCGAGCCCGAAGGGCCGTGCGTCCTGGTCCGTAAGGGAGAAGGGGGACAAGACCTTAGGTCGGGGCAACGGGGTGCCCGCCCGCATGTGCTCGACCGGCGGGGTAGGTTTCGCTCCCGCATTGAAATAGCTTACGCCGAACCACATACTCGCTGCTGCGGCGAGAATCCCGAGCGGGATCAGGAGACGGCGCAGACCACCGCCGGAGTTGTAGGTCATGATAGATTCCTCGGCCCCTCCGCAATACCAGTGGCGGCCGCTCGCCGGTTCGGAGTGAAAATATGAATCAGGCTCACCAGGGTGACCACCAACAACACGGCACCGCCATTGTGCGCCACTGCCACCGCGAGCGGTAGGTGGCCGACGACGTTGGCGATACCCAGCCCCAATTGTAACAGCAGGGCAGCGGCGACCGCAATGCCCAGACCCCGTTCGAGGCTGGCCCGCGCCCGCCGCAGGACGACCAGGCTCAGGGTGCCGATGGCGAGCAGGACGACCAGGGCCCCGAGGCGATGGGTGAGGTGGATCGCCGTGCGCGCGGCGCTGTCCAGGATCCCGAATTCATAGTCGATTCCCAGCCCGCGCCAGATGATGAAGGCCTCGCTGAAGTCCGTGGGCGGCCACCAGCGCCCCCCATAGCAGGTCGGAAACTCGGTGCAGGCCAGGGCGGCGTAATTGGTGCTAGTCCAACCGCCGAGCAGGATCTGGATGCCGACCAGGACGAGCCCGCCCCACACCCAGGGCCGCAGTCGCAGCAGTGCCGGCGTCGGCGCCGGACGCGAGCCAAGGAAGTCGGAGTGGCGCAGGGTCAACCACCAGAGTAAGGAAAACGTGGCTAGCCCACCCGCCAGGTGGGCGGTGACGACAGCGGGTTTGACCAGCAGTGTTACCGTCCACATGCCGAGCAATCCCTGGAAGATGACGAGTAGCACCAGCAAGCCGGGCAGCCCCAGCGGAATCTGACCGCGGCTCCGCCACGCGCTCAGGGCCAACAGGAGGATAGCCAGACCCAGGGCGCTCGCCAGATAGCGGTGTACCATCTCCTTCCGGGCCTTGGCCGTTTCGACCGGACGCTCTGGGAAGGCTCGATTGGCCCGGTCGATGGCGCCCCGGCTGGAGGGTACGCCCAATTGCCCGTAACAGCCGGGCCAGTCCGGGCATCCGAGCCCGGCGTCAGAGAGGCGCACATAGGCGCCGACTAGGATGACCGCAAGCGCCAGTAACGCCGTCAGTGCGGAAAAGGTAGAAAAAGTGGTTCGCTGCAAGCCCATGAGATCCCCTGCAAGAAACGGAACACGAAAATTAAATCCGGGAGACCTTGAAAATTGCCGGGAAGGCATTTTTCAAGGCCCCTTCAGCATCCAGAACTGCTGAGGGAAGGTTATCCAAACCCAAGGGGTTTGTCAGGTTGTCTGTCTGCTCTACCGCAGGCGTTGCCGGTTCACCGGACTCCGAGTGCCTGTTATGACGTGTGCCACGTTGCAGGCCCGATCGGTTATTACCGAATCCTCGCCGGTACCGGCTCAGAGCAATGCTGGAGAATGAGGCCATGCAAGTGTTGGTAGGCGATATCGGCGGTACCAAGACGGTCCTGGCGATTGCGGAGACGGATGCCGGAGGTGTCCGTCTGACGGGCGATCGGCGCTACGCAAGTCGTGATTTCGCCTCCCTGGAGGAGGTGGTCGCTCGCTTTTTCGCGGAGACGGGCAGGACTTGCGAGAATGCGGCCTTTGCTGTGGCCGGACCGGTACAGGATGATCGTAGCGAGATCACCAATCTCCCCTGGGCCCCGAGTGCCCGCCATCTGGAACGGGCCCTGGCTCTGCGTACGGTGCGTCTGCTCAACGACCTCGAGGCCGTGGCCTGGGGTATCGCTGCTCTGGATCCCACTGATTTTGAGGTGCTCCACCCAGGGGAGCCGAACCAGGCAGGCAACGCCTGTGTGGCGGCGGCCGGGACCGGACTGGGGGAGGCGGGCCTGTATTGGGATGGGGTATCCCATCGGCCATTCGCGACCGAAGGAAGCCACGCGGATTTCGCCCCCCGCGATGATCGGGAGATGGCGCTGTTACGCTGGTTCCAGGGGCGTTACGGATATGTGAACTGGGATCGCGTGGTCTCGGGGATGGGCATCGCGGATAGCTACGACTTTTTGCTCGAACAGTATGGCGCCGATAGCGCAGGCTCTTTACGGGCGGAGTCGGTGGTCGAGGACAAGGCGGCGGCCATCGCGACCGCGGCCGCGGATGGGTTCTGTCCTATCTGTGTCGAGACCATGCACCTCTTCATGGAGTTCTACGGGCGCGAGGCGGGTAACCTGGCCCTCAAGCATATGGCCGTCGGGGGCGTCTATCTGGGCGGCGGCATTGCCCCGAAGAATCTCGATCTGCTGCGCCGGGGTCCCTTTCTGGAGGCATTCTTCGACAAGGGCCTCATGACCGCGTTGATGCGGCGTATGCCGGTCAAGGTCATCCTCGAACAGCGGGCAGCCCTGTTCGGTGCGGCACGTTTCATGGCCACCGGCTGATACTCTCCGCCGATGGCCTGTAGGGTGCGGTGAGAGTCAGGGACGACCGATAACTTGGAAGGGTCTAGATAACTTTAGAGTGGATTTTCTCTCAGTAGAGTAATATTCTATCAGAGAGATCTTCCTCTCGGTGATTAAACTAAGAGATTGAGTTTTTTCAGGAGTCATATCGGAATCCGGAATAGAAGTGATCACAGTTATTATACCACCAGAAAATCTGATTTTTTCATCAAAAATCAATAAGTTGTCTTTTGGGCAGCCTCTTATTACTCTCTACATCTACTGGTTTTCGTGATTCCGGCTCACCGCGCCCGCAGAACTTGAATTCATCATTCATCATTCTGAGGCGGGTCTTTCCAGGAATCCCAGATGCGCATTCTGATTAGTCACTTCCACCTGCAGACCGGCGGCGTCACTCGAGTGATCGAACACGCTTCCGCAGCCCTCGCGGCGGCGGGCCATCGGGTGTTGGTGGTGGCCGGGGAGCCGCCCCGACAGCCCCTGCCGGAAGGTGTGGGCTCTGCCTCGGTACCGGTGCTTGCCTACGAAGAACGCCGACCTCCGGTAGGTCCCCGGGAACTGGCGGCGGAGCTGGTGCGAACGGCCCGAAAGGAACTCGGGGATCTGCCGGACCTGTGGCATGTCCACAACCACTGCCTGGGCAAGAATCTGGCCCTCCCGGGTGCCCTATGCGTACTGGCGCAGCAGGGGCAGCGCCTGTTGCTGCAGCCCCACGACTTCGCCGAGGACGGTCGCCCGGACCTCTATGCACGGCTGCTCGACCGACTCGGCGGCGGCGATACGGCGCGTCTCTCCACCCTGCTCTATCCCCAGGCCGCGCATCTGCATTATGCGGTCCTCAACGACCGTGATCGCGGCTTCCTGGCCACCGCGGGCGTTCCCCACGACCGGTTGCACCTGTTGCCGAATGCGGTGAACCTGCCGCCATCGGCGGACCGCTCTACCAGCCCGCTTCCGGGCCGTAGGCTCTGGCTCTATCCCACCCGCGCCATCCGGCGCAAGAACCTGGGCGAGCTCTTGCTGTGGGCGACGCTGGCCTCGGAGCAGGATCTGTTCGCGACCACCCAGGCCCCCGGGAATCCGGTCGAGCAGCCCCACTATCGGCGCTGGGTGGCGCTGGCGCAAGCGTTGGGGTTGGCCCTGGAGTTCGAACTCGGAAACCGAACCGATGACTTTCCAGCCCTTCTTGCCTCGGCCCACGCTTTGATCACCACCAGCATTGCCGAGGGCTTCGGACTCGCCTTCCTCGAGTCCTGTCTGGTGGGACGTCCCCTCGTCGGCCGCGACCTGCCCGAGATCACCCGGGATTTCGTAGCGACCGGGCTTGATCTCGGGGGACTCTACGAACGCCTGGAAGTACCCCTGGACTGGCTCGACCGGGACCGCCTGCGTGGGGCCATGGATCAGGCCCTTGAAGATGTAGCGATCGCGTACGGTCGTGCACGGTTGCCCGACGACCTGGGGCGTCTGTGGGCGAGCTCCGTGCACGACGGGTGCATCGATTTCGGGCGCTTAGACGAAACCGCCCAGGAAGAGGTCATCCGTCATCTGGCCTCCAATACCCGGGACCGTGCCTTCCTACGGCCAACGTGCCTACCTGACACCATTCCCGCAGCTCGCATCGCACACAATCGAACGCTGGCCGAGCGCGACTATTCCATCGCCGGCTATGGTCGCCGCCTCGAGCACATCTATCGGTCGCTGTCGGACGCGATTATCGATCCGAGCCTGGGTGCCGCCGATGGAACGGCTCTGCTCAAGCGGTTCCTGGCCCCCGAGCGCCTGTTTCTCCTGCGGGCCTGATCGCCGTCATGGATCAGCCCCTACCGCACGACCTGGCCGACCGTATCCGGTCTCTGTCCACACCCCTAGAACCGCATCCCACGAATGCCGTCCCCAGATTTGACCCCCTGCCCGGGATTCGTGCGGTGCTGTTCGACATCTACGGCACCCTTGTCATCTCCGCATCCGGGGACATCGGGCTGGCCGGAGAGCGGAATACCACGAGCGCCTTCTCCGCGGCCCTGGAGTCCGCCGGGATAGCGGCTCCGGCCGCCGTCGGTCCGGCCCGGCTCGAACAGGCCATCCGCGCCTTTCACGCGCAGCGTAAAGCCGCCGGAACCGAGTTCCCGGAGGTGAACATCCTGGATATCTGGGGCCATGTACTGCCGTCACAGGACTATCTCGCGCGCCTGGCAGTGGAGTACGAGTGCCGCGTGAACCCGGTTTGGCCCATGCCGGGTCTGGCCCGGCTGCTGGTAGATCTGCGCCGGCGCCCCTTGGTACTGGGCATCGTATCCAACGCCCAGTTTTACACCCCCATGATGCTGGAAGGCCTTCTCGGCGCCTCGCTCCCAGACCTGGGGTTCGATACCGAATGCTGCGCCTGGTCCTATCGGCTGCTGGAGGCCAAGCCCTCCACTCACATCTACGAGGTGGCCCTAGCCGGCTTGGATCAGCGCCATGGAATCGTGCCGAGCGAGGTACTCTATGTTGGCAACGACCTGCGCAACGATATCCGGCCCGCGTCCTTGACCGGGTGCCGGACCGCCCTGTTTGCCGGTGACGCCCGTTCCCTGCGCTTGCGCGAGGACGATCCACGTTGCGCCGGCATAGCCCCCGACCGGGTGATCACGGCCTTACACCAGATCACCGACAACCTCCTGGCGACCGCCTGATCTCCGCACAATCGGCGCTCTGAACCGCAAAAGCTCAAGTTGATTCGGTCTTAGGAGCCTGTCCGACTTACGACTGTCCTACTGCGGAACCGCACTACGGACACGCAAGGCCGCGCAAGGCGGACAGACTTCCAGGATTCACCATAGGGACACCGGAAGCTACCAATCGCGCAAAATGGTAGCTGAGAATCTGTCCGGCTAAAAGTGGTATCGGCTGCAAATGTCCCAAAATGGTCCCTTTTCCCGCTCTTCCTCATTCAGTAGGCTAGCTATTCGCCTCGAAAGAGCGAAAAAATGACCTCATTTCGGGCCATTTTCGCTAGGATCCATTTTAACCGGACAGCTTCTGAATTCACCGTAATCAAGCGCAACGGCGCGACATCGAAGACGAATACCAGGCCGAAAGAGCAACCAGCGGGTACGCGGCTTAATCTTCCAAGACGTGCAAGCAATTTGCCTTGAAGGCCTCTCTATCCGGTTTGGAGCCGGGATCATAGCCTTGATCCTGCATCTTCTGTTTCATCCAACCCGGGATAACCCCGCGAACGTATGTGTTTTCCGGATTATCCGGATCGACGTACTTGGTGTATTGCCGTTGTCCGTCGTCCGTCTTGGTACGTCTCCGCCGGGGACCGCGGGGGCCGCGGGGACCGAGCAGGGGAACGATTTCGTCGCTCTCGAACCCCTTGTTCTGAATAAGATCTTTGATCTCCTGCACCAGATCGAGTTTCGCCTGTTGGTGGCGTTGCACTAACGCCTGCTCCAACTCGGCTCGGTTCTGGTTCAGCGTTTCCAACTGCTGTTGGATCTCTTCAACTTCCAGGTTCTCAATCTCCACCTCAGTACCTCCTGATATTAGGTTGTTTTCGGTTGTGGTGTTAAGGCAACTTCTGTCGAATCACACACCGTAATATATAATTTATTGCACGAGTCGCAAAGTCAAGGTTCATTTCCAAAAAAGAAGTGGATTGCCGTAGTTCGGTAACTCCGCTAAATGAGCTTACATCCCATGCCGAATTGGGAACCTTGAAAAGATTGCCTTCCCGGTAATTTTCCAAGGTGCCCTGTACCAGGTGGTGTTGACACTTAGTATCAGGCTCTTTATGGATTCCAGACGGGTAGGATATTTTGCGCAAATCCGCCTTCTCAGCAAGCCAAAGGGGCATCGTATAACTTGCTGTTGTTGTTGAGAAAAGACTGCCTGTTCTGTCGTCAGTCAGAGTGCTACGGACCGCCGTCCCCTTCGATCAGTCTGGAATCCATAAAGGGCCTAGTGTCACTTCGAGCGAAGCGAGAAACCCTGTGCCCAAACAACACCGGGCCCTTCATATATCGGTTGCTGAACCGGAATGGCGAAGATCGCTCTCTCCGGTCGAGATGACAACCCCTACTGTGGTTTGAAAATCAAATGGTTAGCGTAAGTTCCTCTAAGCGGACCTTCTAAAGGTCAACACGACCTGGCAGATACTGGGGTTGTCAGTCGCCGATGATTTCAGAACTCCCTACCGGCAACGAATGTAGTCTTTCTACATGGGCGGAGAGTTCTCCGAAAAGCTTCGCCGAAATAACCATTTAGCTCCTCCGGATTTCGGTTCAATGCGGACATAACCCTGTTTCTCGTTTCCGAGAACAGGATCTATGAGGAAAAATCCGAACAGTTATCGCGCCAGGTAAAGCTTGGGGGAGGGAAATGAAAAACGGAGTAAAGCAGCACGGGCGTTTCGGATTCTCCGATCGGCTAGTACTGCTGAGCAGAAATAGTGATACCGTTCGTGGTCAAACCTCGTGGTCAAACGGTGGGGGGCGTGTCTTGATATGTCCAACGGAATGGTTTGGCCATGGTTTCGTTGAAGTAGTTGATGAAATCGCCGATCCTGCCGGCCAGGTCGCTCTTGGATTGGAAGTTGCCGCGACGGACGAGCTGGAGAACCGGATTTCGATCTGGTTGAGCCAAGAAGCGTGTTTGGGTGTGAAATGGACCCCAAGGGATATTCAGGATCGCTGAGAAACGCCTGACGAGACGCAGCGTTGCGTAGAATCCCGCAGCGTCCTTTGCGGCCGAGATCGCCTTCAAAGCCGATGCGCTCTGCCACCAAGCGGACCGCCGACTCGGAGTAGTGGGTGTTGAGGTTGTCCATCGCCAGGTGCATTCGTGGTT
>Ga0209782_1001075_pt1 | contig 13629 bp, 6 predicted proteins | sample WorMetmaBAHAMAS1_FD_187390 | JGI IMG/M metagenome (GOLD analysis project Ga0209782, IMG submission 187390) | Marine gutless worms symbiont microbial communities from Max Planck institute for Marine Microbiology, Germany - Inanidrilus... | ecosystem: Host-associated > Annelida > Digestive system >... | reverse complement strand
ACAAACTCCTCTCGTTGCGACACGATCGATACCTCCGTGAACGGCATCCCTTCCTCCTGCGAGAAACGATGCCAAAAGTGTCAACCATGTCCCCGGACGGGTGTGAACTTTGTATCCGGTCTGTACAGCGACCAGCGGGGGGAGGTCAGAGGCTAGGGAGGGAGGTGGTGCGGCCGCGCGCCCAATGAGGGGGGGGCGAGACGGGTTGGACACGCGGCCGCTCGGGGGCACGTTATTCCGCCGCCACCGCCAGCGGCGGCGCTTCCTGATGTTCGACCCCCGCGTCCGAACGTATCGTTTCCAGGAACTTGGAAACCTCGATCGTCAGCATTTCGGCCTGGCCGGAGAGTTCCCCGGCGGCTTCGAGCACTTGGCCGGCAGCCTGCCCGGTTTCGGTGGCGGCCTCGGTGACGGCGCCGATACTCGACGTCACCTGGCTGGTGCCGGATGCTGCCTCCTCGACGCTGCGGGCGATCTCCTGCGTGGCCGCGCCCTGTTCCTCAACCGCGGCGGCGATCGCCGAGGCGATCTCGTTGATCTCGCCGATGGTGGCACCAATGCCGCCGATGGCACCGACGGCATGCTGCGTCGCGGACTGGATATCGCCGATCTGTTCCTTGATTTGGTCGGTCGCCTTTGCAGTCTGGTTGGCAAGGCTCTTGACCTCGCTCGCAACCACGGCGAACCCCTTGCCGGCCTCGCCGGCGCGCGCCGCCTCGATGGTGGCGTTCAGCGCCAAAAGATTGGTCTTCGACGCGATGTTATTGATGAGGCTGACCACTTCGCCGATCTTCTGGGCCGCGTCGTCCAAGCCCTGAACCATCTCGTTGGTGCGGTGGACTTCGCTAACCGCCTTGCCAGCAATGTCGGTTGACTGAGACACCTGACGACTGATCTCGGCAATGGCGCTCGACAGTTCCTCGGCCGCGGCGGCCACCGTCTGCACGTTGCCGGACGCCTCCTCGGCCGCCGAGGCCACCGAACCGGCCTGCTCCGTCGTGTGGGATGCCGTGCCTTCCATCGTCTGTGCCGTGGACTGAAGTTCGGTGGCGGCCGCGGCGACGATCTCGACCATGCCTTTGACCGTCTCCTCGAAGTTGCCGGCGTGCGTGTTGAGCGTGCTTGCGGCGTTTTCCTTGCTGACGTCGAGGTAGACCGAGATCGCCATGTCCATGTCGAGGAACACGGCCTTGTTGATCGCGGTGATCACGTCGGCGAGCTTGCGCGGGTCTTCGGCGTAGGTTTCCGTCGCCAGCTTGATGAGGGCGTTCAGCGTGAAGCAGTAACCGCCTATGTACCAGTGGGGCTCCAGATCGACGCGCACGTGGGCACGTCCGATGCTGTCGATCTGGGACATGTACGCTTCGCCGAAGTTGGCGCTGAACAGGTTGTCGAGCCAGTGGCGTTCTTGTTGGCCACGTGCCCGCTTGAGCGCACTCTCGCTGCGAAACTTACCCGCCAGGTCCGGCCGTTTTGTGACGTAGCCGTAGAAGGCGTCGAGGATACCCGGCAACTCGGGCGCCAGAACCTCACGAAACTCGCGCAGGGTGTTGCACGTCGCGTCGTCGAGCGCGAGGAAGTTCAGGCGTTCCGTACGATCGTATTTGTCAGCCATTTCCGTCTCTCCGCTTACCTTCCCGATTGCCATCACGCTCGGTGCGGCAAGTAACAGCTTGGTGGTTCGTCGGACCTTCTGACGCCGGGTTGGCGGTCGGACTGCCCGTCCACGTGGCGACACTAGGGATGTCCGATTTCACCGGTATTGCGCGCCGGCAGTTCCACGGTTTCCAAGTGTTGCCAAATATTTCGGTAACGACTGCCCGGTTCGGCCCGTCCGACAATCCGACCTTCGCGTTTCGGCGCCGGCGCCGGCGGCGAACAGGTGCAAACTCCTGCGCTCGCCGCACCAAGCGTCGCCGACTTCGCCCGCGAACCACGGCGACGCCATCGCGTCTCAGTTCTGCCTGGCGGCCGCCTGGGCCGACTTCTTTCGAAACGGCAGGAAACAGCCGAGTAAATGCGACGAAACATCGTCTTCATAAAGTGCAGCCGTCCGACAACCGCTTCGCCAAAGCGGCCCCGCCTGCGGACGAGTGCCGTATTTGGCGATGAAACTGCGATAGGAGAGCCACATGCGGGGTCCGCACCGTTCTCGGGTCATCGCCGTAATCCTCGCTTTCGCCTCGGCGATTGCCGCCGTGACTGCGTTTCATGAACATGAAAGCCAGAGAGCGGTGTTGCGAACTGCGGAGGACCGGAATGCCGCGTTCGCGCGTTGGTTTGCCACGGCGGTTTCGACAGGAACCGTCTCGATTGAGTCCGAAACCGGCAACGCCGACCCGGGTCTGAGGCTCGCCGCTGGCGTCGTCGACCCTGATCCAGCGAGCCGAAGCGCCGCACCGGCCGAGGTCACTTCCCCTGCCATGCCGAGCCGCAGCGAGTCCCATGTGCTCCGAGTGGACGTCTACGGCGAGGACGGAAAAACGGTGATGTCATCGGGTGGGCCGGTGCCGGTCGCCGAGGAAATGCACGCCGCCGTGCTTGCCGCCTCGGCCGGAAGGCCCCAAACCCGGGTGATCGATCTTGTCAGCAGCTCGTCTGACGCGGCGAAAGCCATTGCGTCATTCGTCCCGATGGCGGGAATCCCCGGACGCGCGTCAACGGTGTTGGCTGTCTATACAGACACCGACAGGCTCGGTTCCGGGGTGTTCGGTACCGGACGCATGTGGGCGGCGGCGGTGGCGGCGTTCCTCCTCGGCCTGACGGCTCTGGCTTACGCGGCCCGCCAGGAACGCCAAGTCATCCCGGACGGACAGTGGACGGCCAAACAGGTTCGCCCGGCCTTCGGGCGATTGGAAACTGGGGTCGCGCTGCAAACCGACGGGGAGAAGCGGCGGCTGTCCCAATTCGCCGCGGCCGCCGCTCTGGTCGTGGGCATGATTGGCGCGGCGGTTGGCGCCCTGGAACTCGCCAGCCTTCGCCAATTCGGCGAGATCGAACGGCTGTGGAACGAATACGACCGGCAAGCTGAGACGAAGGAACGCGCGCTCGACACGATCACGTCCCGTCTCGGTTACGGCGGCATGATTCACGACTTCAAGAATTTCGTCCTGCGTGGCGAGCCGACGCTGGCGTCTCGGGTTGAAGATCACTTCGGTGCCCTGGACGAAGCCATGGACGGCTACCGCTCAAGCAGTATGACGGTCGAGGAAACGCAGGCACTCGAGTCGTTGATGCGGACGGTCGACGAATACCGGTCGAAATTGCCGGTGGCGCGAAGGGCAAGTGCAGGAGGACTGCCGCCGGTCGAAATCGATGCCCGCGTTCGGGTGGATGATCGCGCCGCGTTGGATGCTTTCCAGGCTCTCCGCGACGCAGGAAGCCAGGCCCGGGGAGCGGCAGTGCGCGAGACCCACGATGCCGTCGCCGGCATGAAAACCATCCTCTGGATCGGCCTTGTTCTGCTGCCGCTCATTCTGGCGACCGCGGCAGTCGTCGTCTGGCTGTTCCAGCGCCTCAAGCGCGCCATCGACCGGCAGGCTACCACTGAGGCGGTCCTTCGCACGACGGGCGAGAACCTGGCCCAGGCACAGCGGATCGGGCGAATGGGAAGCTGGGCCATCGAGATCGGTGCCAACTCCATGACCTGGTCGAACCAGCTCTATGAGGTGTTCGGCTATAGCCGGGATGGCGTCGAGGCATCCTACGACGCCTTTCTCGATACCGTTCATCCCGCCGATCGCGATCGGGTTCGCCAAGCCATCGACGCCGCCGTGCACGACGGCGAGCAGCTCCGTGTCGAGCACCGGTTGGCCAATACCGAGGGAGGCGAGAAACACATTCGGCAGCTTGGAGAAGTCGAATACGACGAGCACGGATACGCGGATCGAATTGCCGGAACGGCCCAGGACATCACCGAACAATGCGCCGCGGCGGGCATGCTGCAGGAGAATGTGCGGTTTATCGAGGCTGTCCTCGATTCACTCGATTTCGGGGTGCTCGTTGTCGATGCCGGCCTTGTCGCACGCTACGCCAATCGCGCGTATCGGCAACTATGGGACGTTCCCGGCGACGTCGGCGATGAACCGACGCTCCAGACGCTCATCGAGCTCGGCCGCCGAAAGCACGCCGGCACCGAAGCGGATCACTCGTGGAACGCTTACGTCGACGACACTGTCCACGGGGTGCGGACTGGAATGGTCCAACCGACCGAGATCGAGTGTGCCGACGGGACCATCCTTCTCTACCGTTGCAGCCTGTTTCCCGGCGGCGGCCGCATCCTGACGTACACCGACGTCACGGACCGGCGTCGTGCCGAGCAGGAGACGGATCGGCAGAAGACGCTGCTGGAAGCGATGTTCCATAGCGTATCCGACGGCATGATCGTCACCGACACGGTGGGGACCATCAAGTTCTCGAACCGATCGACCATCGAGCTGTTCGGATACGATCGCGACGAACTGAACGGCCGCTCGTCATCACTGCTCTGCGATAACGGTGAACCGATCGAGCGGCAGGTTCACGTGGACGGTGACGCCAATCTCGATGACGACCTGAACACTGATGTCGTCGACTATCGCCGCAAGGACGGCGACGGATTCCGTGGGGTTACGGCCGTCACATCCATCCGGACGGCATCGAACGACGTCATCGGATTCCTCATTGTCGTCCGCGACATTACGCTCCGTGATGCCTTGCAGAACGAGCTTCGCCTGCGAACACGGGCGCTGGAAGCGAGCAGCACCGGAATCCTGATTACCGGCGCGGCAGAGAACGACTATCCGATCCAATACGTCAACAAGACGTTCGAACGCGTCACCGGCTACAGTGCGAATGAGGCGATTGGACGGAACGCCAGGTTCCTACACGGCGAAGACGGCGATCAGCCGGGACTGAAGCGCATCAAGGATGCCCTGCGGGATGGACGGGCGGTCGTCGCCACCGTCCGCAACTGGCGTAAGGACGGAACGCCGTTCTGGAATGAACTCCACATCGCGCCGGTGCGGGACGAAGACGGCGAGATCACCAACTACATCGGTATCCAGACCGACATTTCACAACGCATTCGCGTCGAAGAAGCCTTGCGAGAAAGCGAGAACCGCCTGCTCGAGGCGCAGCGGATCGCCGGCATGGGGAACTGGCGTTGGGAGATCTCGACCGACCGGTTGTGGTGGTCCGACGAGATCTATCGGGTGTTCGGCGTCGAGCCGGGCGAATTCGAGCCCACATACTCGGACTTCCTGAACGCGGTGCATCCCGACGACCGGGAAGCGGTGGATGCGGCGGTGCGCCGAGCGCTCGACGGCGAACCCTACAACCTCGATCACCGGATCGTTTGGCCCGACGGAAGCATTCGTTTCATCCATGAACAAGGCGAGATAACCCATGACGAAAATGGGCGGCCGATCCGAATGGACGGCATTGCTCGCGACATCACCGACGAGCGGAAGGCCGCGGAGACCTTGCAAAAGCTTTCGTTGGCCGTCGAGCAAAGCCCATCGTCGGTCGTCATCACCGATACACAAGGGACCATCGAGTACGTCAACCAAAAGTACGTTGAAGTCACGGGTTACGCTTTCGACGAAGTGGTCGGCAAGAATCCGCGAGACCTGAAGTCGGGATACATGCCCAACAAGGTGTATGAGGAATTGTGGCAGACCATTACGGAAGGAAAGGAGTGGCGGGGCGAGCTCTACAACATGAAGAAATCTGGCGATCTGTTCTGGGAGGCCGTATCGATTTCTCCGATCAAGGACGATCGCGGAACAATCACACACTACCTGGCGCTGAAGGAGGACATCACACTTCGCAAGAAATTCGAAGAACGTCTGGTCTATCAGGCCAACTACGATCCGCTGACCGATCTGCCCAATCGCTCGTTGGCGCTTGACCGGCTTTCGACCGCCATTGCAAGCGCCAAGCGGCAAAAACGCATGGTCGCTGCGATGCTCCTCGATCTCGACCAGTTCAAGCATGTCAACGACACCCTTGGGCACCAGGCCGGTGACGACCTGCTCAAAGAGTCGGCGACGCGCCTGAGAGCTTGCGTCCGGGAAACGGATACCGTCGCAAGGCTGGGCGGCGACGAGTTCCTCATTGTCCTTCCCAATCTCTCCGCGCCCAGGGATGCTGAAAATGCCGCCCAAAAGATCCTCAGCGTCTTTTCGAAAGCATTCCGCCTTCAAGAACACGAGGTGTTCGTCACCACGAGCATCGGCATCTCGGTCTACCCCGGGGACGCCGACGACGCTGCGATTCTCATCAAGAATGCCGACGCGGCGATGTACAGGACCAAAGAACGCGGACGAAATTCGCACCACTTCTTCACCCCCGAAATGGATGAGGAAGCCCACCGTCGGATGACGATCGTGACGAGACTCCGACGGGCCGTCGATATGCGGCGGCTTGACCTCAATCTCCAACCGATCGTCGACATCAAGACCGGACAAGTGGTTGCTGCCGAAGCCCTTGTCCGCTGGCACGACTCGAAACTGGGCCACGTGTCGCCGGCACAGTTCATTCCAGTGGCCGAGGAGAGTGGTCTGATCTTGGCGATCAGCGATTGGGTCCTTGAGACCGCCTGCAAACAGGCGACGCGGTGGACCCCGCAGACGGGCATACCGCCCCGGGTTGCCGTAAACATCTCCGCACGCCATTTTCGCGAGGAGTGCCTCCCGGAAACCATCGCTCGCGTGCTCACGGCAAGCGGTCTCGAAGCGGATCGTCTGGAGCTGGAGATCACCGAGACGCTGATGATGCAAGACGTCGAGAGAACAGTGGCGATCATGGAGGCGATCCGTGGGATGGGTGTGTCCATATCCATCGACGATTTCGGAACGGGTTACTCGTCGCTCGCTTATCTGAAGCGATTCCCGGTCGAAACCCTGAAGATCGATCGCTCGTTCGTCCGTGACGTAACCGAGGATCCGACCGATGCCGCCTTGGCGTCGGCGATCATGGCGATGGCCAAGGGGTTCGGCCTTAAGGTCATCGGCGAAGGCGTCGAAACGGAGAAGCAGCTGGAGTTCTTGAGTTCCCGCGGCTGCGAGTTTGCCCAGGGCTACTTCTTCAGCAAGCCGCTGGACCCCGACACGTTCGCCAAGTTCCTGGCGGAAGATCAACAGGTGCGCCGGGTTGCGTGATCTGCAAATGCCGAACCACGATCAGCCATTCGGCGGCGCAGCCCGAAACACGCAAGAGGAGGTTGCCATGGGCACCACGAGTGCAACGAAGATTGTCCCGCCGAGCCTTCCCGGCATCGCCGGAAAGGCCGAGTTCATCGAGGATCCCGAACCGCTGATGTTCAAGGTCTCGGTCGGAGGCCCGGGGGCGGTCGACGACGCCGTTCTTGAGGGCGCCGAGGCCGCCATCGCCGACCTCGCAGACAGCTATCAGGAATGGGTCCAGGACGACCTCAACCGGCTGCGGGATGCGCTCGAGTCCCTCAAGGCAGATCCCATGAACGACGAGCGCCTCCAGGCGGTTTTCGCCATTGTCCACGATATGAAGGGCCAGGGCGGGAGCTTTGGTTACGACCTGGTGACCCGCATTGGCCACCAGCTCTGCCGCTTCATCGACGGAATGGACCGGGTCATCGACCGAAACGCAGCGATACAGGTCATCGGCTTCCACGTCGAGGCGCTGACTTTGGTGATCTCCCGAAACCTGAAAGGCGACGGCGGCGCCGATGGCGCCCATTTGGAGGGCGCGCTCGCGAGGATGATCTCCAAGGTCGACAGCTGATGGAGGACTACCGTTAGCAGTTCCTGGCAGCGAGGGCTTCGCTCATGACATCGCACGCATCGGACCCAAGGACGCGAGACCATGGCAAGCGGGTGCAAGTTCGGCTACCGCAACGGGAACTCGTCGGCAGATCCCGATCGGCGGACCGAACGCCCGGGTGGTCCGGCACGCCATCGTCATTGGTCGATCGTCGCCGATTGGACGTGTCGTCGATTGGCCTCGGCAGCGAAGACTATCCACGGCGCCACGGTCTGGACCGGTTCTCGGAGTTCGTCAGGCTCCTCGTCCAGGCGCTCGACGACGACCTAGGCGACACGGCTTCCAAACGTTGATCTGGGCGCGGTATCGGCGCGAAGACTCGATCGCCGCAAAACCCCACGGACCGTACCGATCGCGGAGGAACGATGACACCTTCCGCTGCGCTCCACACCCTGGCGATCCTCGGCGCGTCCGGGCAAGCCGAGACGTTGACTTCTGAAATGAACCGAAACTCGGACGACATGATGAGGTCAAGCGGGTGGTGTGGAATTAGCGGGCAGCGAATCCGAAACCGAGCTTTCGGGCAGGGGATCCTGCGAACAAGCAGAACGCGACACCCGGGTCACGCAGCACACCGCAAATGGAAACCGCGCGAATGAGCGGACTAAACGACGATGGAGCAGGACCGGTCCCGGTCGACGTGGGATCCCAACGAGCCGGCGATCCGCGATCCAATGAGACAAGCCAGCACTGGCTGATCGTGGTGCTGATCGCGGTGACGCTCCTGGCGATGACCGGCGGGTGGCTGTTGGTGCGCACGGGCGAGGCGCGGGTCTTCCGCGCCGAGGCCCTGGCGCAGGCACGACATTGGACAGCCTTCATCCGCGAAAGCGTCCCTGACGTCGAAGATCTGTTGTCAAGCGGAGGAATCTCCGCAGAGGGGCGACGGGCTTTGGACGTCGCGGCGACTGCCGGAAACGCATATCGGTTCCGCTTCCTCAACGCAAGCGGGCGCGTGGTCCACGCGTCGTGGTCCGGTGACCTCGGCACGACGCGGACCGACTCCGCCTTTCGCGAAGCGGTGCTGAAGGGTAATGGCGTCGCCGACACCCTATCGGATCTCGAGTTTGGTCGTCGCCATCTGAAATCGGCCGCAGCAACCCTGCCGGTTTCGATCGACGGTCGAATCATCGGTGCCGTCGAGGCCTTCTTCGACGTTACTGACGTGGCGGCGGAGACACGAAGGATCGCCAATATGGTGATCGTTTCGCAGATGGTTCTGCTCGCCGTCGTGGCGATGGCCATAGGCGCGTTTGGAGTTCGACATGCGCGAATCCTGCATGCGGCGGTCGCGGCCGAGCGACTGCGTGCGAAATCCGAGCGCCAGAAGCGGAACCAGCAGGAGCTGTTCACGACGGTCATTGACAACGCAGTCGAAGGGATCATCGCCATAGATGAGCGGCGCGTGGTGTGGGTGTTCAACCGGGGCGCCGAGCGCATGTTCGGGTTTTCCGCGGACGAGGTGCTCGGACAAAACGTGTCCATGTTGATGCCCTCTCCATACCGGGATCGGCACGACGGCTACGTCGATCGCTATTGCAGGACCGGGGAGTCGCGGATCATCGGCTCCGGACGCGAAGCCGTCGGGCTTCGCAAGGACGGAACCGAGTTTCCAATCCAGCTCTCCGTCGCCGAGGCGCATTTCGACGGGTCTCGGATTTTCGTCGGCAACGTCGTCGACCTGTCCCAGCAAAAGCGGATCGAGGAAGCGCTCAAAGCCAGTAACGATCGGCTGCACGACTTCACGTCAGCCGCTTCGGACTGGCTTTGGGAGATGGGCGCCGACCTCCGATTCACCTCGTTCTCCGGCCGCTTCGCCGAAGTAACCGGGATCGAACCGCGTCGCCTTCTGGGGCGGTCGCGGGCAGAGGTCGGGGAATTTGATCGCGATGATCCAGTTTGGCGGGCACATCTGAGCGACCTAGACGAACATCGCCCATTTCAGAACTTTGAGTACGAGGTCAAGGCCTACGACGGTCGAAAGCGGTTCTTCCGGATCAGCGGCATTCCGGTGTTCGACGATGACGGCCTGTTCACCGGCTACCGTGGGACGGGTTCAGACATAACGCCGGTCAAGCAGGGCGAGATCGAACTGCGTCGAAGTATGGAAAGCCTCGGGAAGCTGAACGCGATGTTTGCGCTCTCACGCGAAAACATCGGATTGGCGGAAAAGCTGGCACGGCTTCTCGACGAGATGCTATCCGCCCGTTGGCTCAGCGCCGAACCCAGGGGAGGCGTATTTCTAACCGGCGACGAGCCCCAGGTCCTCGAACTGGCCTGCCACCGAAACTTCAGTTCCGCCAATCAAACTCTTTGCCGGCGTGTTGCCTTCGGGCACTGCGTTTGTGGCCGCGCGGCGCAGTCGGGAACGGTGCAGTTCGCCGACTGCATCGACGAACGTCACGACATCCGTTTCGACGCAATGAGCCCTCACGGACACTACGTCGTACCTTTAATGGTGGGAAATGACGTCATTGGCGTCGTGACCCTGACGGTGCCGCACGGCCATGTCCGCAACGAGCACGAGGAGAGCTTTTTGCTCGCCGCCGCCGACATCATCGCTTCGACGGTGAACGACAACCGGACTCGCGAACAGCTGGAAACCGCTCGTGCCCTGGCCGAGGAAGGCGTCCGGGCGCGTGACCTCCTCGTCGGCGATCTTTCGGCGGTCATGGACAACATCGACTACGGTGTGCTGTTTCTGGATTCCACTCTTCGAACGCGGGTCGTCAACGGCGCTTTCCGCCGCATCTGGAACCTCCCCGACCGTTTCCCGGAGAGCGGCACCCATGTCCGCGACATCATGGAGTACCTGAACGGAGCCGGCGCCTACGAGGTTCCCGGCGGTGACTGGGACAGCTACGTCGAGGCGCGCATCGCGGCCATGAAGGCCGGAGACATCGAGCCGCTCGAACTTGCTCAGGCCAACGGCCGGTTGCTCGAGTATCGCTGCCAGGCCCTTCCGGACGGTGGCCGAATGCTCACCTACTTCGACATCACGGAGCGAAAACGCGCCGAGGACGCGGCACGCGCAAGTGAACGCCATCTTCGATCGCTTCTCGATGCCAGCCCGATCGGCGTCGCCATCACCCGGCTGCGGGACGGCACCATCACCTACGCAAATCCGGCCGCCGCGGAAGCCCACGGTTACCCGCTCAACGCGTTTGTCGGCAAGGCGGCCGCCGAGTTCTACGTCGAGCCCGACCAACGGTCAAATATCCTCTCGCATTTGGCCCAACACGGCGGGGTCGTTGGCCGCGAAGTTCTGTTCAGAACGGCGGATAGCAGCACCTTCTGGGGGCTGATCAACATGAGGCGCACACTGTATCAAGGCGAGCCGGCGACGATCGCCTGGGTCCTCGACATCAGCGATCGGAAACGGGCCGAAGACGAGCTGCGTGAGCTCAGCCGCCGCAGCGAGTCGATCCTGAACGCGGCCGCCGAGGGCATCTATGGCCTCGACCTGAACGGCCACACAATCTTCGCCAACGCCACAGCGTGCTCGATGATCGGTTACGATCTCGACGAGCTTCTGGGCCGGTCACAACACGAGCTCGTTCACCATTCGCGGCCCGACGGCTCGCCCCATCCCCGCGATGACTGTCCGATCTACCAAACGTTCAGAGATGGCGAGATCCACCACGGCGACAATGAAATCTTCTGGCGCAAGGATGGAACGTCATTCCCGGTCGCATACACGAGCAATCCCGTGCGCGACGATGGCGGCCGGCTTGTCGGAGCGGTGGTGACCTTCCGCGACATCACGAAACAACGCGAAAACGAAATCAGGTTGCTTGAGGCGAAGGAAGCTGCGGAAGCCGCCAACGTCAGCAAGTCCGAGTTCCTTGCGACCATGAGTCATGAGATCCGTACGCCAATGAACGGCGTCATGGGCATGGCCGATATGCTGCTCGACGGGGCGCTGGCTCCGGAGCAGGAGAATCAGGTAAGGACAATCAAGGAATGCGGGCGTTCCCTCCTCACGCTGATCAACGACATCCTGGATCTATCGAAGTTGGAAGCGGGGCGGCTCGAGATCGAGACGCTGGATTTCGATCTGCACGACCTGATCAACAGCGCGGCGGCTGTCGTCATGCCACGCGTCGACGAGAAAGGTATCGGGCTAGCGGTCAAGGGCCTTGACGATGTTCCCAAGGCCATCAACGCCGATCCTACGCGCATCCGACAGGTCATCCTCAATCTGTTGGGCAATGCCGTGAAGTTCACCCACACCGGGCACGTTGACCTCGCCGTCTCGGGCGCGAAATCCCCCGATGGCCGACATCTGCTTCGTGTCACGGTGCGCGACACCGGCATCGGCATTTCCGATGAGGTTCGACGGCAACTGTTCCAAAGATTCGTTCAAGCCGACTCGTCAACAAGCCGGAAGTACGGCGGCAGCGATCTGGGGCTTGCCATTTGCAAGAAACTCGTCGAGGCCATGGACGGCTCCATCGGCGTCGAGAGCGTTCCCGGCACCGGTAGTACGTTCTGGTTCACGGTACCGTACCGTTCGGCGGTCGATGCGGCCAGCATCGACGGAAACCCCGATCACCGGCGAAGGTCCTGGGAAGCCACCCGGTCGCTCCGCGTGCTGGTCGCTGACGACAACCACATCAACCAGATGTTGCTCAGCGCCATGCTTCACCGGCTTGGGCACCAGGTCGACCTCGTCGAAAACGGCGCCCTCGCCGTCGAGGCGGTGAAGGGAGTCGCCTACGATGTCGTGCTGATGGACGTTCGTATGCCCGAAATGAACGGCCCGGACGCGACTCGGGCGATCCGCCGGTTCGGGAGTTCCTATGAAACCTTGCCGGTCATTGCCTGCACCGCAGATGCCGTGGCCGAACGGCAGGCAAGCTATCGCGACGCCGGAATGGATGACTGTGTAACCAAGCCCATCGACCTGGGCACGTTATTGGCGACCATCGACAGGGCACTCGGCGAGACGATCCATGTGCGCGCCGACGTGGCAGAGAGTGGCCGGCAAGGCGAACTGCCAATCGATCGCTCCGATAGTCATCAACAAGACGGCGATGCTGTGACTCCGGATGTCGCAGCGTTTGTCGATGACCTGGACCTTGCGGTCGGGGAGTGATCGTGGGTCCGACCACCGGCCGAACGGAAGCATCGCCAATGGAGTCCATGCGATGAATCGATCGAAAGCCTACGGCCTGTCGGGCCTCGAGTTCCTGGTCGTTGACGACAACGAACACATGAGATTGATCGTCGAGCAGGCCCTTCGGGCCCTCGGAGTCAAACAGCTTGCGGGCGCCACGGATGCGGTCGAAGCCTTTCAGCTCATGAGGACAAACCCGGCCGACATCGTCATCTGCGATATCAACATGGCGCCCCTCGACGGAATCGAGTTCACGCGGATGGTGCGCAACGACGCCGACAGCCCGAACATCTTCGTGCCGATCATCATTTTGACCGGAAACTCGGAAAAGCAGGCCGTGTGCGCGGCGCGCGATGCCGGGGCCAACGAATTCCTGGCCAAGCCCGTTTCCGTCCGGTCGCTCTACAAGCGGATCGCCATGATCATCGAACGGCCGCGGCCGTTCGTTCGCTCTTCCGATTACTTCGGACCCGACCGGCGCCGCCGCAAGGGAACGTCGTGGACAGGCACGGAACGGCGTCAGCAAGCCGACGAACAATGCGGGGTCGCGGCCTAAACCCAATGATGAGCGCACCGGCATGAGACACCGATCGATCCGGTTCGGGTCTTGGCCGTGTGAAAACGGTCGGGCGGATGCGCTTGTAGCTTGGTTGGCGTCGCTGGGCCTTGGGTTGCGCTGTTTTGGCGCGAAGTGGGGCCTTTTGGAGGGGCTGAGAGCGTCTTTGACA
>Ga0209782_1001074_pt1 | contig 13631 bp, 8 predicted proteins | sample WorMetmaBAHAMAS1_FD_187390 | JGI IMG/M metagenome (GOLD analysis project Ga0209782, IMG submission 187390) | Marine gutless worms symbiont microbial communities from Max Planck institute for Marine Microbiology, Germany - Inanidrilus... | ecosystem: Host-associated > Annelida > Digestive system >... | reverse complement strand
AATACACCAGCATAGCAACTCTCACGCTGTCCAGCTGAAAACTCCGACGAAAATCCGAGCGCTCCGACGACTTCAGTCCGTCATTAAAAAACGAGGAACGAAACGCTCGGACGAGTAAAAGAACGACAAACACGCCGGGCTAGATCGGTCAGAGCGCTCTGACGCACAAAAAAAACGCCCCCAGTGATATGAAAGGTGTGTGTTTGATGACGTCAGAGTTGCGAATAGTTTGGTTTGATTTCGTTGACATATTTCGTAACTTTTGAAGTTGTGTATTGCATTAGGTGAGAAAGTGTTACATTACAGATTATGATTCTGCTTACGCAACAGTATCTTTTTGCTTTAAAAGTCTACAGAAATAGACACACGACACGAGTACATGTATTATATTAGAAAGAATGACGTATCTTCTGCGTATTTTCTGTGGAAATTATTTTTTTTATTGGAGAGTGTACGTTCCATCGTCGGACCCAGTTGTCGCAAGACAGTAAAACAAAACTTCTTCAGTCTACGTAATGTGAACAAATGGAATACGCTACCACAAGTGGTCATTGAAGCTACATCGGTCAACCGGTCAACATGTTCAAGAACAGACTGGATCGGCACTGGTCAGATATGGGTGTCTAAGAGCTGATCGGCTACGTAGTCCATCATCAAGTACAAGTACAAGACCCTCCCTTTCAATTTTCTGCAGCCTTTATAACTGGTCATTAGGCAACACTGACATCTAGACAGTCAGGTGGCTAGTCAATGTGACAGCCTTCATAACCTTCTGGTAGCTGCCAGATCACCACAAATCAGCCTCAGATCACTCTAAAATATGCCTTATCTCTTTGCAAACCACTGCAGTCAGCCTAAACACCACAAAGCACGCCAGATCACAAATCAGCCTTAATGGCTACAAGTTAAGTCGTCACACAGTCATCTCGTCACACAGTTATTTTGTCATTAGTTAACTCATCAGTATATACGTCTTATCACAGTCAACTTGTAACAAGTGAGCACACGACAAAGCAATCAGCCGCTGGAGTGGTAGCACCCAGAAACTGATAAACACGAATGGTGTAATTATCCCAGACAAGAGGACATGTGGGAAGGGTATGCTGAGAATGAACAGCATAAACAATAACACATAATGAAAAAGAAGAGAAGAGACTATAGAATTTGGTGTACTGGAAAATAAGAGACAATTTGTTAAGAAAATGTCAGAGTCAGTGTCGGCATCATCGGCGACCAGCAGCAGTGAGACTGTGCAGACTAAGTCTGCGCCATCATCTACTATTGGCATGTTGGCAGTCATCGACCTTCTTGTTCATCTGCCTCGTATCCCCTTGCAATGCCAGTGTCCTTGTGCCATGCAACCACTCATGTGACTGTGCAACATGTGCAGATACTAAGAGACCATGCCGAACTTGATCAATGCAATGCAGGAACAAACAGATGGCCGTGACAAAGTACGGTTAACTCATCACACAGTTATGGGCTGTGATGAGTTGACCACGTGACGAGTTGACAGGCAGCTGCCTTAATACTTTTGGTGAGGCTGTTTTGTGCCCCCATGCCTGCTGTACTCAGGGGCAACTGCAACCCTCTGCCCTCTTCATGCACCACTGAATCAGGCAAAGGCATAGTTTCACCAGCCATAAATATGAGCACTTTGCTCCCAGTAGACATACCCATGTCAGTTTAGATTGGATGTTTCACAAACAGTGGACATAGAAAGACCTTTGGTAAATCCGCACATCCACATTTTAACCATGGCCGACATTCACCATGCACATACCCTCTGCTATGAGTTATGCAGCAGCTACAAATATAGCAAATAATAATAAGCAGTTTAATTGTATTACTATTTACCGAATAATAACTTTAAAGTTTAAACTAAAAAAGAACAAATTATGAATATAAACAAACCACAGCCACATTCACTCATCATTAAATACATCTAAGTATGTGAAGCAGGCCTAGCAATGTAATCAGCTGTGCAGAAGTCTACTGGAAATTGTTTTTTTTTGGGAGCTCATAGTGCCCAAACCGTACATCCCCCACCAAAACTCACAAGTGGCATATCCTTGGGATATTGACTAGCCCCCTACACGATTCCCAACATTCGAAAGTGTGCCACTTGAGCTGTATCCTCATCACAGGCACCCCCTCGAAATTACCCCATTTTTATTTTTAGCTGTTTTTGGAGCCTGGTAAATTCGCTGCACAGAAATTGGGAAATTTTCCACTGGACACTGATTCTCATCTTTTGTATTAAAAATGGTCAAAGTCGGTGCAGGATAAGTGGCCATAAGTCTGCGATGGTTGCATGACAGAAAAACAAAACCCAATTTAGCACCTGTAGGCGAAACCCTCATGGTGATTTCCCACAATTTTTTTGTGAGTGCATACCGTGGCCCCTCACTTATATTCCGAGTTTCATCCATATCTGTTCATGTTTGGTGGAAAAACGACTCCCTGACCCAATGCAGGGTAGGCTCGAAGAGGCTCTTCGAGCCTATAATTACATGAACATTGGCAGATACTGATAGTGCTGGTCATCCATCCACAAGGAGTACTAAGTACCAATGAAAGTGTTGGGATATGTAGTACACCATGTGAAGGACTCTACTTTGTAGCGTCCAAACATTCGTAACTGACATGTGACTGGACTAAAATGCTAACGGCTTGTGGTGATTTGTTAATAGTGTGCAAGATGAGTCTTCAGTGGACAATTGTTGCTACCTTCCTCTACTCAGAGATGTTTTTCTGTGTTCTCCTGATGCTTCCTTTCATTTCTCCTACGAGGTACATGTAGGTTTACATTTTCTGGAGCTATACAACATTTGATGATGTGTTTCTTGTATATTTGGTCATATGAAATAATAATATAAAAACAATCAGATCACACCTAACGTCTGTCTCAGCATACCTTGTAGTCACTGAATTCTTGAGAAACTTTGGTCTTAGGCATGAATTAAAAATATGATACGTGTTAGTAATCTGTTATTTGGATATTGAAGAAATATGTGTGATTTATGCACTGTTATGCAGCATAAAGTCAGGAAAGGTCATTTAAAGTCAGGGAATTGGAGAGGTATGGGAAAAGCCAGGGGATTTTGCTTGAGGTCAGGGAATTATTTAACACTTGATATAAAGAGCAAGGACATCCTTCACTTACTGGCAAGACTACTGATATCAGACCATCAGTAAATATTGCTATTTTTTACTACATTTTGACCGTAGCAGATACCTCTTTAGTTATTCAATTACTCTGTTGTTGTTGTTGTTGTGGTACTTTGACAGTTGGGATGATAAAAAATACTAAGGTCCAGTTGCACCATCCATACTTACTTAAGTAGTCATTAAATCTCCATTGAAATCAATGGGGATTTAAGTACTACTTAAATTAAGTATGGATGGTGCAACCCGACCTAAGTGATGTGTGATTGTAATAAAGTTTTACATCCTGTCTAACATCTTCTACGGTACTACATGATGGATCATCAACACTGAAGGCAACTACTATTTCGTTACAGAATTTTGTTGTTATTGGTAATGAAAGACAACATTTGTTAGTTGGGGAAAATTGGGGAATTTTATTTTTACAAGTGAGTGGAAACCCGGATGCTGGAGATAAGGTGAGACTTTTTACTGAAGGTGAGACTTGTCGAGCATTATCTTATCACAAACTGAGTTTGAGTAGTTTGATCAGTAAAAGATTTATCAAGAAAGAGGTTAGTATAAGTTAAAGAAAGAATGTACAGTTATGTGACACATAAGTTGAATACATCTCAAAAAAGACCTTTATCAAAAGCTGCCACGATTCTTTTAACATATTGAAATTTAATCTTGTTTGGAGCCACTGAGAACTACACTAGTTGGTAACGTTGCCAGTTTAATCAACTACGAAAAAGTGTGTGAAAGTGTTGTTCATTATATTCTATTTTTCTTATTTTTGGTTGTTTGTAGTTGGCGAAAATTGTTCAGGTCAAGATTAGTGAATGCTTTGGCATCATATGGAAATGTCTACTTCACAGTGTTCATGGCTATACTTGTCATTCTCTTTCTTGGTAAGATTGCTAATGCTGTTGCTGGTAAGGTCTAGCAGTCCTTGTGTTGTGCAGTATTTCATCAAATCTTGAATTCTCTTAACAATGCATGAAATTTGTAATTAGTACTACAGTCGCAGTATGCAACATTGTTAGGCCTACCTTATTGTGTCGACTGTGATGTAAAACTTCACTCAGTCAGTTATCTAGTTGGGAGATTAACAAAATTTCCTGACTTAGTGGCGTTACATTTTGCATGTAGTCTGGACTTTTTTCATGTGTCCAGATGTTGCCATGTGCTGTCAAGTTCATTAGGATGTGCTATTGTATCGTTGTGTTAACTGTCATCAGATGGTGTGCGTGATGTGTATCGCTATTCCTCGCCTGTCACTGCGGAAGAGTTGCGCAATAATCCAGCCGCTGAGACAATGCTTCACATGAAACTCTTTCGTGCACAACGCAACTTCTACATTGCAGGCTTTGCACTTTTTCTGCCTTTGTGAGTATTTGTTATGTCGACTTATGTAACACAGACAAGTTAGAGATGTTTTGTTTTTTTGTATGTTTTTGTACTACTCATTAGTACTTGCTAATGACTAGCAGAAGTTCTATAATTCAGCATTTGATTTTCAGATCCATAAGTCATCTAAGCTGCAAAAATGGTCTGAAAAACTGTGCTGTAAGTTGTCAATAAGTTTATGGCTGAGGTCATCTTATTTTCATTTCTGTTTAATGTTGTGATTGGCAGTTGTACAGTACTTAATTTACTACATTTTTCTATAGTTAGGACTAGTTGCCGTATGAAAAAATACTGGAAATAAAACTGTGTAATATGTGTTATAGCAATTACTGTTTGTGTCGTGACAACTTTTAACTGTAGCTTAGTGTCCTAAAGCCACAAAAACTTGTAGAATTGATTTGTGTCATTTGCGTGGCAAGCGTGTAAGAAGCATGTGGTTTGTGCGTGTGTGATATAGAGTGGTGCGTCGCCTGGTAACTCTGATCTCAAGTCTGGCTCACGCCCAGGCCGATTGTGACGCGGCACAGAGACAGGCCGAGAGTGCGTCGGCCGCCGCCAGACAGTTCATGGAGGACAAAGAGAACAAGGTACGTTTATCGTATGAGCCGATTCAGCTGCTGGTGGCATGCAGTCAGGTCTGATGTAATGTAAGTGTGAATTTATAAAGCACATCATCACAAGACAATCTTACCCCTAATGTGCTAAATGATCTAGTACCAAGTATGTCTTCTGCAATTGCATTGATCTCTGCATTGTAATAGTTTGTGAAAAAATGCAAAGTTCTTCTCGAGCCACATGGACCCATTGGGTGGTGCTGATCTTTATTTCTGTAGCCCTGAGCCAGACAACAGCTTATGCTGAGAGGTCATGGATACTGGCTTGTGCATCGCTTGTGCAGCTTTTGCTGGTACCAAGTTATACTGCTTGGAGTCAGAGGCACATGGGTGTGAACAACATGCCCAAGGCTGTTACTCGACAGCACGGTGGTCGGGGTTAAACCTGTGACAATTGAGTCATTAGTCAGATGCTTAGCCACGAGACTATCGAGTTATCAATCACAGTGGTTCACATCTAAACTGCATGTGTATGCAGCATCCCAACTAAGTCCGTAAATATGGTGTGCTTTGTCTGTTCAAATGATCACAAAATTAAAAAAAATTTCCCACATAATTTAATTCCCATACATACTTCAAATTATTCCATATTCATAGGAGACATAGGAGTGGATTAATAGTTTGATCTTAGCTGTGAACACAGACACCGATGGTCATTTCTTCCTAGCTAGGGTGGCTGATACATGCTTTGTTTTGACTCTGTCTGGCCAGGAAATTTGCTCTCTAAACATTATGATACATGTATATTCAGTGGAATGTACATTGCTGTCACAGGACATGTCCACTGTCATTGTCTAGCCAGGCTGTGTGGAAACAGTTCACAGATGCTGCTGAGAAGTTTTGACATGTCTGCGATTAATAAGTGTGAGCATATCGGTCATTGTTTGGTTGCATGTATAATAAAAGTGGCTTAGTATGGCAAATACTGCCTAACAAGACACGCTGTGTGGCCCAGTAGCATATTCAGTCAAAACGTTTGATATGCAAGGGCCATATCGACCTATACATGTGGAAATATGGCTGAAATAGCCTTACAGTGTCCATTGAGATAATGCTGGCACACTACCGTGGTGACGCTCTATGCGCCGCTGTCATTCAGTGTTGGGTCTGGGTGTGAAAGTCCCAGTAGAAACAGAGAGGTGCTTGTATACACGTGTGCAGGCGAATGAGGAAGGTGAAGAAAGCCAGAGCAAGAAGGCAATGCAGGAGACGATGCAACAGGTTACCCAGCTTCAGAAAGGTTTGTAAAGTCTGCTTGTCAGTCATCCAGCTACACAGACGCAGTCCAGTCTCGTCTCGGTGTACCAAATGTGGCGACTAACCCATCAAGGGTCACTGTAACTAACAGCTTTGTGTTATTATGCCATTTGTCTATAGCAGGAGGCAGGCATTAAGCAGTGATATTATCCATCTGTCTGTCTGTGCTCAACATTGGTGCATTCTGACCATGCTTACAGTGGAACACTAATAAGAAACCCCATCCTGGGCTGGCAATTGAACCCGTTACTCATCGTGACTCTACGGCATACGTCCACCGCAAGTGGCCAAAACGACAACAAAGCCATCGTCACTGCCACTTCAGGACCATTCGCCATGTGGCTGCACCATTGACATGCCCCACTGAACTGCCATTGTCAGGGAGGCGTGTCATTTTGCCTCGCATGATACCTATTGGTAGTCAGCTGTTGTGCTATGCTCATCGGTGCTCTCCAGTGAGTGAACAAGTGAAGTTGATGCTGTGTAAATGTGCAGTGGTGGATCCAGGAATTGGCAGTAGGGAGTATGATCCTCCATTCCACCTTGTTTGTTTCCTGCCTTCCCTTCCATGTCCTTCCCTGGTGCAAAGTGCCCCCTTAAATACAGCTATGGGTCTGCTTTTTATGCATTTTGAGTCAAAAGATTGCTTGTGGATGTATCAATTCGCCAAACATAGTGCAGTACCATATTTTTTAAAAGTACCTGATTTGCAGTTGTTGCTTTATTTTGGTTTTTACTGCATTATAACATTCTGTATTGTGAAATTACAGGCAAAAATTGTGTGCTGGGGTGGGATTTATCCCCTCATCTCCCTGGATCCACCACTGTGACTGTGTTCATGTGTGTGTGTCTGATAGAGTTGTCTCACAGCCGAGCTGAGCACGATGCAATGAAACAGCAAGCCGAGTCGACCAACAGAGAATACGACAGACTGATGAAGGAGCACGCAAGCCTCCAGGTCTGCTCTCTCTCAGTAATGAATAATGATACAATGGTTACGTCTATACAGGTAATGTAGTCGTTGACCTCGGCTGTCAGCAGGAAGATTATTGATGGATTTTCATGAAATTTTGAGAAAATAGAGACACCTGGACAAGAAGAAAAATTCAATTTGATTACATGTGATTATCTGGACGTTGCATACTTGCAACGATGAGCTTCTAAATGCCAAACTTGAAAAAGTAATATATAATCATTAAAAGTTCAAATATGTGCGATAAGTTATAACTCTGAAAACATGTTACAAGCTAAAGTATACTGTTAAATTTTAACATACCAAATGGCTCTGTGACAGCAGCTTTTTTTGCAGAGGCTTGTCAATTGCATTATGCGTATGCATCGCTGCTGACATTCACTTGATAGCACCATCACACACAGTACACACGATACAACAAAACAAACAAAAGTGTTTGTATCTGTCGAGTGGACAAGATGTCCAGTGAGCAGTGATTAAAGTGGTCAGCAAGCAGTGAGATGATATGGTTTGATAAGGGGTGTTTCCTTTCCTAGTGGGGTAGAGTACAGAGAGCAGCGGCATCCTCCCAAGAACATTTTTTAGGAGTATTCGTCATGGAAATTTACGCTTTCTCGTTAGGTGTTAAGCTCTTAGCTAGGAGGCTAAAAAATTGTCCTATCTTTGCTTTAACCACTACCAATGAGTGAATGAAACCTATCCACGTCTGCTAAGTGTCAGTTGAACAGATTGTCCATAAACCTGTCATTGTTTTGATGTGGTTGTTGCCAGGAAAAAATGAAGCAGCTGGAGGCAGAGTCGGGGTCAAAGAAAGCCGACTGATTCATTCGTTTGTTCGTCGGCTCTTAGTTGTGATTGCTTACATCCTCCTCTCGCCTCTGTGTGTTCGTCGCCGGGCTTCTTAACCTGGACCGTACATTGTCCCTGATTATGTGCAGACCGTTCTGCAGTTAAATAGTATGCGATTTCTTGTAACACAAATTGATTGATTCAGTACATGGCGTCGTATATTGGGCAGAATTCATAAACCGATTCAGCACTGACTGGATGGGTTAATGAATGTGAACATTGTGGGAAATTCTTGTGCAGTTTGTACAGGCAGAAGGTTAAGAAACCCTGTACTGTGGCTTAACATGTGTTATGTGCTACGTGTAGTTTTGAGCTGCTGCGGCTGCATATAGATATCACTGCATCGTTTGACAATAGCCGGTGTGTTGGAGTGCTTTTTTGACGTCTTTTTGTGTTCTTGCCTTTCTGTACATATTTGACAGTGTAGCATCGTATCATTGTTTTCAACGGTGTGTGATACGCTGTGATTGATGACTGCATAACATACTCAAATAACCTCGATTACTGCACCGAACCATAGCGGAAAATTAACATAGAATTAATTAAAATGGACATATCGGCAAAAATTCTGATGCCAAAACGGGAGGATATACCTGACTGTAAATATGTTGTGTTCTGAAGGACTTGCTGATTGCAGAAATATCAATTGTGACAGTTGTTTGTCAGATGTGTGTGAAATATTTAGTCGACCAAATGCATTAAACATTTATTATTTTTAAATATAGACAGTGTAGTATAATGTTAGATTTCTGTGATTATATTATTGTTTTTGGTGGTTGCTGGAATCTGAATTTAGATTGCAGTTCTGACTGTATGTGCATTGAGAACATGAATTGTCGAAACTGTCAATGTCTGTCAAGAAAAACATCTTGACAGACGTTGATAACATCTTGACAGATTTCGAGGAATAGATTTATTTGGTTGGTACAACAATTTACGTACAATAATTCATAAATCACATGCAAATTCTTTAATTATCTTGACATTTCGGTCTCATTACAAGACCATCAGAAGAAGCTGGTCAAGAAAACGGTCGTAGGCATGCCTACGACCGTTTTCTTGATGTGATAGTTGATCGTCACATCAAGATCCAGAGGAACTGAGTACCAGCTTCTTCTGATGCAGATCTCGTGATGAGACCAAAATGTCAAGGTAATTAAAGAATTTGGTTGTGATTTATGAATTATTGTACATACATCTTGACAGATGTTGATAGTTTTTTAAGTGAAGATTTTAGCTATTTTGATCTTTGTTAACACAAAGATCAAAATAGCTAAACATGACTGTTATTATGCATCAGTGAATAAACTTCTACTTGCAGTCGCGAACTGTTTCTGAGCACGAATTTTCAAACTTGAGTTAATAAGTATTGTTGTAAAATTTTAACATGCGAGTGTCTTTAGCTCGTTAAGCAGCTGTTTTACAGTAGTGCTGATTAGTCAGCTTGAGGGATGTCGGGCTGGGGTACATAGGCAAGGCTAAAATGGAGAATTTGTGAATTAAATTTAGATCTCTGAATCATTTTAACTATACTATCATCCGTTATATTAGGGGTATTCAATTAACTGTAACCTACAAAAGGCATTTGATTTTGAATCTTAAACTGGTTTCACTGTAAAACTGTTTCTGGATTTGATAATCGAATACCCCCATACTTTGCATTTGATCAATACATGGACTGTTGCCATTTTAGTATGTCTTGCAAACATAAGTTGTGTGCATAATGTACATGTAATCGGAAGGTGGCCAATGATGAGGAAATGTGATACAGTTCACTCAAACTTGATTGCCTGATTTTAGCATCGGCTTTATGATTATCTTATACCTGCTGCATGTGATGTTAATTTATTCGTCTGTTTCTGCAAAATAAGTAAATAACCGATAAACTTAGTCCTGATATTTCTGTTAACAGTTTTAGTATGCATACTTCATAAATGTTGCTGTATTTTGTTTGAAAAGTCTGAAGTATCTCCATCCTTGAAATTATTTTGAACTGCATCTTTTTTCTATGCCTTCATTGGCAGGAAATGTATATACAATGTCATGTATACAGTGTATGTGATAATAAATAACCCGACTACTAACCAAGTTTGTCATTTAAATAAGTTGACTAAATCTCAGTTGTGCTTAACTAATTTGATGTTACTAACCTTTTGCATTATTTTGCAGGTCTTTGTATATGGCAGTGCTGCGGTAATTGAACTGATTTTCTCAGATTATGTTTTCACTTCTGCATACGCATGACTAAATAGCTAATCCATTACTAGGCACATAAACTTTGGACCATTGTGGAGAGCTGTGACGATTTATACACCCATTGATGGAAAAGTAAGTGGTAAGTGGCACAGCAAGGAGGAACGAGCATTGGGTTGATTGAATGGGGTTTATTGCTGTGTAACGGACAGCATTCTTGGTGAAATTCTGACGTTTTAAAAAGTGCTTTTTGACATTTGTCGATATGTATTTATTGCTCGTCGCAGAATTTCTCTCGCTAATCTGATACTGGGTTCTGGGAGACCAATCTGTAAAGAAAAATGTTAAAAGCTTTGTCTCTGTACTAGAGAATAGCAGTTTGAACCATATAACACTTGGACAATACAAAATAGGAGAGGTCAAAACTTAGTAATGTATTATTTGCTGTAAAGAATTATTACATGTAGACTATGTATCTAATAGGGGTTCGAAATAGGACTCGGATGATTTGAGCTACCAGAACAAAGCAGATATTCACTTTATAATCTTCAGTCATTGCAGTAGGCCCCTACTTGAAACACCCTTTATGTTGCAAACAATCTGCTGGTGTTGGTAAAAGATGACCAGTTTATTTTGAAACATTTCGAACTAATGTCGAACAGCTACAATGCTGCTAGGCCAGTATACAGACAGCATACTGGAGCACCAGTTACCTTCACTTTTCTTTTAAAAAAAACTGCATTCGAGTATAAGTCATAACTTGACACAACAGACTGACGAGAAATTGGACGTATACAGGGTTCCCACAAACCTGGAATTGTCAGGGAATTTTATAAACCTGTTAAAGTCAGGGAATTTGAGATATGGTCATGGAAATTTTTTTATGATGTGTAATATTTTTCGCGACTTGCTAATCGATGAGTTGATTTTTGCATGTAATATGTACATTGAATTAGCTTAAACTTAGGCCTGTTTATGATGACACTAATTTCCTGGGAAAACAGGATCTATGGATCTCAGGGGTTAGCTAACAGACCGTTTTCATGTAATCAACATTTTCAGTTACTGTTGTAGTTAGCTCCGCGAAATGCCTGCAAATACTTTAAAGTTATCGCGAGAAAAGTCGGGGAATTTATTGTGCCTGAGCTGTGGTAACCCTGCTATACGTTACCTTACATTTGGGATGATCAGCCCAGTAAAAGACTACAGCACTGAGGTGGTCGTTATGGGTTTGACCCAGCGTGCATATCCGACATAACATCACTAAAACTCGCTCGACCTACAGATCATGCGGAGTTTTATTATGCGTCGTAGTTGAGCTGTATCACAAAATTCACAATAGCAGCACATGACAGCGTACACGATTGACAAGATGCGACGAAACGGCCGATATGACTGTTATTCCGAGTATTTTCGACATAAAAAATATATAGCTAGAACAGTTACCGGTATTATACATACACAATGCATTAATGCAGTCATAGAGTCTAAGTCATGAACAATTGAGATCATTTGCTAAGTACTAAGGTTCTTCCACAGTGGATGCGCTGCAGCAACACGCCGCATCCGGTGTGAACGAACCTTCAGTTAAGTCCGGCGTGTTTATCGCATTAACTTCTGATATATAGGCCAGTCAATGGCATGAATGTTGGAATAGAATTACCTGGAGAAATGCTATTAAATGGTTAAAAAATAAATGTAACAAGATCCGAATGCGGTTAGCAGCCGTGTCACTGTAGGTTGTGTGGTTTCCGAGATATATCGAGTGCCCAACTGATTAGCTATATTAAAGGTGATTTCTGCCAATCCCGATCATCGGAGCAGCACGACGATAGTTGTACTTGCTTGGCAAAGGATGACTTCCTATTAGTGTTCCGTGGTAACGATAGTCTAGGTTGAATCGTTGACGAGTTTCAGCGGCTAAAGTCATCGGAACCGTAATGCCCAACGACGACAACAAGAAGAAGAACGTCACTGTGTATCACCCACCAGAGCTGCTTTCGTTAGGCGACGCGGCTAAACACGAGCAAGGCTAAGGAGTTAATAGGCCTATGATGAAATTTAAAACAAACACAGCTAGCGTACTGTTGGTAAGATACGCTTAAGCAGAGTTCATACCTCACCTGAACTGAACTGCAGCAGTGGCGTAACTAAGGGGGTGACAGACGGGGAGGGGAGTTGTTCCCGGGCGCAGCAGGCGAGCGGACACGAAAGCCTCACCAAAATATTTTATGACTGACAACGGTCGAGCTCGATAAAATTAGTTATTTTGGTTGCCACCTTTGGATCTGCGTGGTGGCGACATTTGGGGGCGCACTTCGTGGGGGAGGGAGGCGCACTTTGCCGCTACTGCCCAGGGCACCAAAAAAAGCTAGTTGCGCGACAGCCGGTCAGGGACCGGATTTTAGGATTTTAGTCTTAATGAGGTCAGATGAGATAAGTGATATGAAAACTCCTTAATGCAGCGCGACGTCCAATTACAGAGTGACGAAGCTGTACGAGACGGCAGGGCTAATATACAGTTCATAAGTAGGTTACTAGGTGGATTTAGGCCTGACCGAGAACGCCTCGGTCGATAAATCGTCTAGACGGCACGTTGTGAGCTGATAACACAGCCAGTTGCATGTCAAGAGAGCTGAGCTCGACTTTACATCGTCGTCGTATTCCGTGTAGCTATAGTTCTAGATAGTGTTACTTTTTTAATAACCGTGCATGAGCTCCTGACCTCTGATCTTTTAACCTCATTTTCTCAGGACGTCTAGCGGACTACATCTGTACCAACTTTGGTGTTGGTAGCTCAAGCCGTTTTTCTTTTACAGCGCGGACAAACATGCACACGCGCAGGCGGCACTGATTACCCTACCCACGCACAGGCAGCCGTCGATTTAGGTAATTACAGACTGCCGAAGCTGTCAACTCATAGAGATGGCGTGGCTACTACACAGCTGAGAAGTTATCGCAGGTTTAGCGGTGTGATGAAACGGATTTAGCCGAGTACGCCACGTCGGTAAATCGTCTCGACGTGAGGCGATAACACGGCCACTTGGTCGACAGAGCTCTTGGCTCTAGCGACCGGCGTGTATAGCCAGGAATTTTATCTAGGGGGAGGGTCGCAAAGATACCATACACTTTTCACTACCACTCAAACAGTAATCGGGGGGACATGGGCGTAGCTACCTACCATAGAG
>Ga0209782_1001073_pt1 | contig 13640 bp, 9 predicted proteins | sample WorMetmaBAHAMAS1_FD_187390 | JGI IMG/M metagenome (GOLD analysis project Ga0209782, IMG submission 187390) | Marine gutless worms symbiont microbial communities from Max Planck institute for Marine Microbiology, Germany - Inanidrilus... | ecosystem: Host-associated > Annelida > Digestive system >... | reverse complement strand
AACGTACAACAGACCATTTTTTCCGTGGTGACCAGCCTGTCGTCGGAGACGCCAGATCCAGCCACTGCCCTCCTATCCCCCCCCAGTTGAGGTGGACGTGCTAGAACCACCCGGCCCGTGGTCTACAGTACACCACGATACTGCAATAGACGGTCTACTGCAGTATCGTGGTGTAGTTCGTTACGAGATCGAGCTGACAGTTACGAGAAGTCTCTTAAATTGTGACCGTAGACTCGAGCTTTCCGCTGCAGCAACTGACGCGTCGGCTCAAAGCCAGCTAGCTGTATATACACTGTAGCTTAAATTCCATGGGACTGACACCGACAGTGACACCGACACGGACATCCTCGCCGACTTCCGCGCGAGGATCGTCGCGAGGATGTCGGCGTGTCCGGCGACTTCCCCGTTCACCTTGCCACGAGCCGGACACGCACGACTATCCTCGCCGACTTGTCCGCCGACTCAACCGACACGCGCGCGGTGCGCTTTTCCTCGCGAGGATTGTCGCGAGGTTGTCCGTTAGGGATGCACGCGTGCACACGTGTAAACGTGTACACGTTTACAAAATTACACGATAGGCGCATCCGTGTCGGTGTCGGTCACATTGAGCACCGGCAGATCGTCAATTAAATCGTCCGTTTGACGAACTGGCGTTGGAAAAACGACATCTGAGTAAATTGATCATTATCTGCCGGATTTAATGCCGGATTAAATTAACGGGAGATTAATTTGCTGTGGAAAAACCGGACCTCGCCATACATGACGGAACGTTGTCTGGTGTTGCAGGCCGAGGAGCGTGCGATCGAAGCAAACAAGACAGTGAGCCGTCTTCAGAAGGACGTCGATCGAATCGAAGGTTAGCCTTATTAGCCCGGCCGCCCCTGTATGGGTGCGGAGTATTGCATTGAGCATGTCTGTCTGTCTGTCAGTACGCAAGCATATCTCAGAAACCACACGCTTACAGTTTTACTTCACCAACTTTCTGTGCATGTTGCCTGTGACTGTGGCTCGGTTCTCCGTGGTAGCGTTTGTTATGTACGCAGCGCACAGTACGCCCTACTTCCGGTTTTGTGGATTACGTCATGTTCTTCTATAACGGGTCCTACATTTACACCAGCGTGACGCTACGGCGTCAACCTCACCCCACCTCTGAATCTGATACTTCTCTTTTTCTTTCTAGGCTTCCCTTACTTCTGCTCTGTCGGTTGCATCTCCTCTCTTATCATCTGTAACTCCCTCTCTTTCATTCCCGTCTTAAAATCTTTCCAACAGTCATTCCCACCATGCATTCTCTTCTCTTTCCTCAGGACTGACTTCACGGTATTCTAACTGCTCCCGGTACTTCTGAGGTTTTTTGTTTTTTATTTGTCTTTAATTCCATCCCATTATCTAGGCCCTATTCAGTTTATCGTACAGTGCGTTAGATTAAGCTGACTGTCTCAGCTTTACAACACACTATAAATATTTAATTCATTATCGTATCGTATCGTATCGTATCGTAGGCCTATCGTATCGTATCCCTATGTGCTAGGCTTTGTCGTTCATTTTCGATAGTTGTTGATCTTCACTTCTCCATAAATGTAATTTTAAAAACGTTTTGTCACGCAAGCGGATATGCGCGACGGTAAGCCTGTAGGCTAAGCTCCTCGATTTTACAGCGCCACCAGCTAGTTGGTTTTCTGCGCTTATAAATTAATGTTTGTTCATCGGCCTTTAGACAATCACATCAGTTCAGCCGTGTTGCATAAGTCTGCCATCATACCGTCAACAGATTTTCTTAAATTTACCGGGACACTGTGAATGCTAGCCTAATACACATAATAACAGGGCATCCCACATCCGCAATTAGGCCTACACACGCAGTGAACGTTAAACGAAGCCAAATGCTCGATGCAGAAACCTTGACAAAAATTTTGGCTTCGCGAGGCCTCTCTGAATACACGAAGGCGTAGACTTGCTGTCGGGAGTTCGCCCTATAAGCATATCGGTTTCTGATCATAACATCCGTGACATGTTTGTAGACGAGATGGTCGCGGCCAGGGACAACGTGCGACTGGTCAGTGCAGAACTGGAGTCCACGTTCACCGAACTTATCTCTGGCATCTAGACTGACACATACAGCCGACCGACGCCACTACCGTACTCGCCCGCTATATAGACTAGTCTCTGTCTCTTTGCAATGCTGGACTAGCTAGTGAGACTTCAGCTATAGCTATAGCCTCAGACTGCATGAGTAGCTGCTACTTTCATCTTCATCCTATGACTTTACTGCATGTGTGGATGGACATGGTCAAGCCCAGCGCTATGGAACTATGGAACTGTCTACGTTTGACAACAGTTAACAAAATAACAGAGCACTACCGATATATTTTATGTAGGCCTAGGCTACCGTAGCAACTCGACATGGCAAGAATGATGAGATGCACGGCAACGCTGTATGGAATAATGTAAGGGATTCATTTTGTTTAAATTAATCCACAAAAAATATCGGGCAGTTACATTCTTCTGACTTTGATTGGCAGTAAGTAAGTAATGGTTTATTAACATCTAAGCAGGTAATTATGCAACAAACAGGAAAAACTGAACCAAAAAATTAACATGACAAAATAACCAAGCATAAATATACCATAATAGTACAAGAGATGTTAATGACATGGTTAATATGTATTGTATGTATATTTGTATGTCATTTAATAAATTCACACAGCTGCATTGTTAATAAGATCCAGTTGTATGATTGTAGAGAGAGAATAAGCTACCTCTGTTAGAACTCAACCACCCAAAGTCCTATTAAATTTGTTGATAATAACAAATCTCAAAATGTCATTCCAGAAAATGAACAAAACAGAGAAAAAACATTTCATCAATATTTATTAATCAAATGATGCTTTTGCCGCATAACGGCATGTTTACAACATAGCATAGCATACTATGCAAGGATTATCTTATTGAAGTCCAGCATGAAGGAAACAAAGAACAGTAAGTTGCATACAGCCAACTAGCACAGTGTGCCTAAAATCAACTCTGATCATCATGTGCTGCATGGTAGCGTAACCAGTGTTAACAGCTACTGGCTTTGTCAATGGCATTTGGTGATTTTATACTACCACAGAAATGTCATCCCTTGACCGATTGCTAAAAAATTTGGGACAGGTAGTTACGTCCATGACCCTACCCCTATACCAAATTTGGTGCAAATCCATCGATAGGCCTTGCAGCCAAATTGGTAAAATATAATCAATTTTTTATTTATTTATTTATACTTTTTTCAAGAAACTAACCTACAGGTCAGACCGGTCTATGAATTTTCACGCTTGATGGCTCAAATGACAGACTCATGCAAGAATGATGTTGCTACCTATTTAGGGGGTCAAATCCCCTTAAATCCCAATTTTGGGGCATAAATAGGCGTTTTCAAGCAAATGCAGAAGTATTGAAACTTCCATATAATCAAAACTACTGCACTGATCACAACCAAATTTCGCAAAATGACAGAAACCATCAAGTGTTCTTTGTGGGTAATCCAAATATGCCCCAAATAAATCAAAGATGGTGGACGGCTGCCATTTTGAAAATCTTTTTAAATCGCAATATCTGAAATAAACTTTACGAATTTCACTCAAATTTGGTACGCTGAATCGGTGATGCACACAAATAACTAGTGTATTCGGAATTCAGTACTTCTATACTAGCTTGGTTGTAGACGCTAACTGAATGAAATTATAAAATCCTATTAAGGACGTGAAAATCTGATATGAAATGTCTGCAGGTTCTACAGAGTGCAAACTAAAATATGCTGAAATATGAGTAGTGAAAACCATCATGTATAAATTAAGTATAGTACCATAATAAGAAGAACACATTACTAGCAGGAAAACTAGGAACAATACATATCAAAATTTTCTTTGCCACTTCTTACTGAATAAAACAAAGTCAACAAACATTTAATACACTTGTGATAATCTATTAATGTAATTGCAAAACAACAAAAAAACAATGCGAGACTTCTATTAACATATACAACACAACACAAAATAAAACAGTCAGTGGATCAAAACACATTTACATTTTACATAGTATGACCTACAAATGCAATGTCTGCCAGAAAAATTACCCTATGAAATACACACAACAAAATTTTTTTCTGCAATTTCTTACTATAAGTCCTTGCTGGTCCAGTGCCACAGTCAAGTGCATGTAATATGACTTGTTTGCAACTGCAATAACGAGTTAACTAACTAACAACAACATAAGTTGGATTAACAAAAGAAAGCTCAATATCTTCAAGTGACTTTCCCTTGGTTTCCGGCAGACATCGCAGAACCCATACAGTGCCAACTACACAACATGCTCCAAATAGCCAGAATGCTCCATACATACCAAACATTGTCTGCAGTGAAACAAAACTTTTTGTAATAACAAACGCCAAGAACCAGTTTGTAACATTGGCAATGGCAGTGGACACACCGCGGGCACGTGCCGGGAAGATCTCTGACAGGAGTACTAAAGGAACTGGTCCCCAGCCGAGTGAGAATGCCACCATGTAGACAATCAGAGAGATCATACTGAGCCAACCGAGGCCAGAGTCGAGTGGCTTAAGTGCCTCGGTGATCTTGTAGCAGATTCCAAGCACAAGGCACGAAAGAGCCATACCAAGACCAGTAACTGCCAACATCCGGCGTCGGCCGTAATGATCGACCACCGTACAAGCCACAGCAGTACCAATCACCTGAACGATGCCAATTATCATTGTTGCCATTCCACCACTCTTAAAACCAGCAGCCTGCAATCGAAACAGATTAACATCTTTTTCATGTTTTAAGCATACTGTTAAACATGTCAAATTTACAGATATTAGATACTGTTAATGTTCATTCTAAGTACGAGTTTGATTTTATGTTTCTATTTTTGTGTGTGACAATTGCTCATTTCAAATATCACTGTTAGTGTGAACCACTGTTAGTGCATTCTTGTGCCTTGTAGTCTGGTTCTTCTACTTATATAATGCATTTGTTATTACTCACTGCTTTCTTTGAACAAACAGACATAATGGAATGGGAAATTTAAGCACAAATACAAAACATTCTAACATACTGAAACGATTACAGAACTGGAACCGTACAATGCAATAAGATGTTCGTTATTACAGTTGAAACAATCCACAAAAAATGGACCAGACTAATGAGATAATTTTATGTCACCTGGACTGGCCGAGTCATTACCTGGTCCAGTAGTATTGTGATCAAACATGCCATGTTTCCTGCACCAGGTGGTAGTAGTTAGCTGGTAATCCAATCTTGCAGTAGTGTGCCGGCACCAGCATCAGCACTGATGCATCTACGTACTGACCAACCCCTAGGTTGCCCCAGATCCAGACAAGATGGCTGTTTACTTTTCCCTGTCATAGATGCACAGGATGACTGGCTGGCGTGCTGCTGTGGATGCATCAAATTCAATTATTCTGAGTTCCAACTAATTTTTGCTCAATGATATTAGACCAAGTAGGCTACTCATCATGGGTTGTGCACCAGGTCAGTCTGCTAGTGCTACCTACGATTGCCTTGTTCTGTGGAAGTCATATGAATTACCTTAGTATAGCAAAATATTGCCTCATATATGCCCCTAAAATGTTTGCCCCCTACATTTATGTCGGCCCAAACATGTCCCCTCACTTTTGAAACATAGGCCGCAACATGCTCCACTTTTGGAGTGCTATTAACACCGCTGCATGCTGTGCTATATACTAGTATACAGTCCAAAAAAACACAGTGATAAAAGTGTCAAAATAAACCTACCTTAACAATAGAGACTGTGTAAAAGATAACAACATTGATGCCACTAATCTGTTGGAAAACCATTGACATTACTCCAATTTTAAGTGGACGAAACAGCTCAGGTCTGCGGAGCACATCTCCAAGAGATGCACGTACAACTGCACCTGACGATGACTCCTCCATGTCACGACATTCTTCCTCAGCAACAGCAGCCGACTCACGCAGCAACGTAAGAGTGGCAACAGCCTCTCCTTTGCGCCCAGCATCCAGAAGAAATCTAGGCGACTCCGGTGATCTCAGTCCAAGCATAACAGCTAAGACTTGAATAATAATGCCGATGAGTGCCAACTCACGCCAGTTGAACAGTAGACCAAGTGCATAAACAAGCAAGATTCCAACAGCAATTGAGAGCTGAACTCCTGAGCCTATAGAGCCACGTAGGTCCTTAGAAACAGTTTCAGCAATGTACAGAGGTACAGCAACTAGAGCTGCACTGCAACCAACGCCGGTCAGAAATCTTCCAATGCACAGCACTGAGACAGTTGTGGCCATGTATATGAACGCCCAGCCGAAGAAGAGGGGAAATACAGCCGCGAACATTGTGGTCCTTCTTCCACGAATCTGCATAAACCAACCCGCAAAGATACTGCCGACGATGCCCCCAAGAGTAACGATCGAACCAAACCAGGAAGCAGCAGCTTCATTGTGCTGAAATTCTATCATCTGAGGCACTGCAGGCGAACTGTAGCCGATCACGTATCCAAAAGACAAAGCTCCCAGATATCCGCAAATGGCACAATATACTTGGTTTCGAAGAAAACCCATCGTCCATTATTGTTTAGTGTTTACTATTGTTTGTTCACTTTCTTTAAGTACTTTTTATATCATTTTTATCTCCGTTAAATTCCTACGACACTACTATTTATTAACGTACGAAGTGAAATTGCTCTCGATCTTCGCTAATCGCTAGTCCATTTGATTTCCACTTTGTACTTTGATACATAGTACTGCGGACGGCGAAAGTCACAGTTAAACTCAATAAATAAGTAAAAACGACTAGTCTGTACTCTGTAGACTAAAGATATTTAGTTATAACTTGTTACGTTGTAAGATTGGAATAGTAATAATTTGTTGTAAAGCCAGTAACCGAAACTAAAAAATGCCGACCCACAAATCACAGTGGTGACACTTGGGAAGGACGAAGTGAAGCTCACCTTACAGTACAAAAGACTTGACTCGAGTACCAACTTCGTTGTCCGCCCTACTCGTTGTCATGGCAATTCCATGTTGTTGTGGGCGTGGTTCAACCTGCTGATGCATGCCAAGAGCTAAATGAGGGCAGGTGATTGTGTTGTGGATGTGATTTCGACGAATGATCAGCAGCTTGGTTAATAACCGCAATATACGAATTAATGTACTAATTGATCGTACAGTTCAGTCCAGCTATATTGGAAAGGTTAAGAAAAGCTAACTATAGTTGTACTGCAACAGAAATAGTTGATAGTCTGTTGAACTCGTTTGTGAGCATCTGGCGTATTCGCACGGTAAACTCACAATATGGCAGCTACTGCGAGGTTAAATCGTGAACTGAAGGCCAAAATGGCCAAGACGAAACAGACGACATCTGATCCTGTGGAAAAGTTACGTGCTTGTTGCCTAGAACGAGGTGCTTCTGGGATAAAAGGTCTTGGGAGGTATGCATGCTTGAATTTCATTTAATACATTCCAATATTAGGTTTCAGTGCCAGTAGTAGTGGACTTGTGAATAGTAACACAAGCCTGCAAATATAAAAGAACATTTGATGATCAAAAACTGCAAAATCATAATCATATTGCAAATTTACTAATGAGTCTGCTAGTGAAAGAATTTTGAAAATCGGTTATCATTTGGCAAAGTTACGGACAAAAGTCTAGTGTCCTGGTTTCATTGGCTGACAGTGTGGAGTAACTTTGTTAATGGAATGAACAGCAATGCCTAACTGATCAGCTTACTGCATGCACTGTCCTGTTAGTATACTATAGTTATCTAGGTTGTACAGTTTCTGAGATAGCGAGTGCAGAATGTCGGTAGATGTTAAACGCAATTGCAGGCACTTCCATTATTAGAGCAATGCATTAATGGTTGCATTTGATTGGCAAAGTGTGAGTTTCTATTAGTGTTCTATAATAATCTAAGCATATTTGAACTGTTGTCAAGTTATACTCTATTAAAGTCAGCAGAACGATAATCCCCAACAAAAATTTCAAATTTCCATAGTTGATCATTCAGCAAAACCGATGAAGCATGGTAGTTCATGCAGAAGTCAGATTCAGATTAGATGTCCTGCAGTTCAAATATTAACACTTGGCTTTGCCCTTGTTTTGAAATTTAACTTGTAACATTTGCTGCTGCTAATGTTGCATACATTCACTATTCTGCATCATTTGTATAATGGCAAACAACATCGAAGTGACAGCATATTAAGTGAATTTAAATTACATTATTGCATCTACAGGATGTTTCGAATTATTGATGACGATGGTAACCGATCGCTGAGTTTACCCGAGTTCAAGAAAGGATGTCGTGACTATGGGCTTGACCTGGAAAATGATGTAATACAGCAGATGTTTAAACATTTTGACGCAGATCGCAGTGGAAGTATTGACTTTGATGAGTTTCTTAGAGCTCTAAGGGTAAGTATATGGTTCCTCTGCAGTACTTTAGCCTTTTGCTGTAATTGGTCATGACAATTTTAATAATTCAGAATGTACATCATGTTGATAATCATGAAAACCAGCTGCTAACACTTTTCATGTTGATATATTGGCTGCTGCAATTAGTGGACAGGACATTTTGTACTTCAATTTTTTAATTAAGAACAGTTCAACTGAAAACTGGTTTAATATTTGAAGACAAAATACAAATACAGACATTATGAGAGCATATATTGTATACCCAGATAAAGGACAGAACCACTTTTGATTGCAAAGATCATATAAGAGTTTTTGTGTGAAAGTTAGCTAAAAAATGCTAACTATTAGTTAAGCTTTGAAGTTATAACTAAAGTTGTCAGTAATCACTGTATCCAAAAATCATCTTATGCTAGTATCTGCATGTGAAAAATGTTACAGTTAAAACTACAAATTTGGTTGATAAAAATACCAGAGAATTTTTTGTTTATTTTGAATAAAAACTAGCCAGAAACTGTTGACATTGTGTCAAGTTTAGTGAAAATTTTGATTGTTACACAGAGCCAACGGCTGATAGAATTTTTATAATAAGGATTTTTACTTTCTGTTTTCTTCTGCATCCTTCTGCACATTTAAAGTTTGTTTAATGCTGTTTTGTCACATTTTTTATGATACCAGTGCAAAATGCAGAAGTGATTGTGCATATTTAAAGGTTTGCTAAAAGACATTGAAAGTTGCATTGTCCATAGCTGTACTTGGAATTGAGATAAACCATCTTAGTGAACTAAATAAAATGGCTGCTGCTTTTCTTTGGTCAAACTAACTGTTTCACATCATATCATTATTCTACTGTTATTAATTTTAAACAACATTGCCAAAAGTCACTTGGGAACAGGCCACGTTGCCACCCCTTTTGGTGGATCGACTCATATTTCTCCACAGACTAGCCAAACTAGCTCAAAACCATGCAAAATAAGCACGCAGCTATCGTCAGTATGATGATAATAACTTCACAAATGGTGCAGCATCCCGTAATGATGTCATAGAACCACAGTTACATTTTTGCTAATTTCTCGTAAACCACAACTTTGATCTAATATGTCCTTAAGAAGCCAACAAATAGAGCTTGTGAATGATATGAGATCTTGTCGAATTTTCGCAAAAGAATCGAAAACATTTCTCCGTCGGCGACCCAGTGATAAACCAAATAGTGAAAATCCCAAATGAAAACCCTCAAAACCTCCGCTTCCCCTTGCACATGTAAACCCCATCTAACATATCAGTGCCTCGGCCAACCCCACATACCACCCAATACCACAGTTCGGTTCATGCACTTTCGCACAGCTACACCGTAAACTCCCAATTGGTTACAATGGGTGCTTCACGTTTGTCTCCAAAAAGCCTCCTCCCATGGACCGATCTCAAACCCAACTACCTGTCTCATCTTCTGGAACCATCCACTCTACCATACCAAACCACATCCATATCCAATCAGCCATTTTGCCGCAATGCACTGGACAAACAGACTGACACATACAGATCAATAGATGGTTGGAATCAATCAAGGGAATGCTTGATGACCATAGGCCGCTTTTGCTCTATAGAGAGCAACGATGTGGTCTAATGGTTGATGTTTTTGGTGAATAATAACAGATAAGAACTCACTGCATTAAACTATGAACTATGCCATTGATTATATGTGCTATAACTATGTGCATTATTTACTATTTTAGGCAGATGTTACGTATTTAATTTCATCTGTCATGGGCAGCTCACCTTTTTTCACTAATTTACACTTTGAGTGGTACTAACTTTAATAGAAAGCAGATAAAAAATCTGTTAATTTAAATATGCATGTGCTGAATTTATGATAGCCTCCCATGTCACAAGCACGGAAAACACTTATTTCACAAGCTTTTCACAAGCTGGATAGAGTGTCCGATGGTAACATAACAGTGGAAGATCTGAAAGGTGTTTACAACGTCAAGAAACATCCTAAATTCTTGAGCGGAGAGTGGAACGAGGACAAATGTTTACGCGAGTTTCTCGACAGCTTTGATGCACCAGATAACAAAGATGGCGTGGTATGTCTGTTCACTTTGTATTTGTTTGTAAAAAGTGCATAATTTAGCCTGCTTGGCATGCTTGCCAAACGAGCTATATATTTTACGTCAAGTTTGAGATGTCAGTGAATATATCTCTGTCACTGTAGGTCATGTTATCACCAAGTTTGCTGAATGTGTATAAACTAGTAGTCCATTGATTATTACTATTGTTTTCTTTTTTGCTTTAGGGTGCATCAGGTAAACTGGGTACGTTACAAATTCTACTGTAGTGGGTGGCACTGCTAAGTATTGTGGCGATCAGTACATGTTTTTGTTTTGCTACTGCTCGCTAGGGGGCAACACTGCTATGCCCAGCAGGCTATATGCTAGGCTTTGCCACGCAGTTCTAGTTTCATATAATTTTAGAATATTATTCTATAAATTCTGTGTGTGGGTGCATGAGTGCATAGATGCAGTTATACAATAAACTGTAAATGGTTAGTTTTTCATTGTTCAGTTGTTTGTGTTTTCATGGCTATGGCAGTGAACTGCACATTTTGGAGGTTCTGTAGCGTTTATATTCAGAATAATCTGTCACCAGTTATTGCCTGACATTCTGAACAGATGTCAGTTATTATCAAACACTTTAGGCCTGTTTTTCGTCGCCTAGCAGAATCTAACAGGGCGTAGCTGTTAGTTGTTTTTTCACACTAGACCAGTAAGCTTTTGGTATATTAATCATGTGACTGCCATGTTTACATATCAAACACCTACCTGGTAAGTTCTGGTAGGCGACGAAAAGCAGGCCTTTTATAAGTGACAAAATTTGGTCTTGCAGCGGGACAGTACACCAGCATATTTGATGCACACCACAGTCCAGCTGCTGCAGTGCAAACTCCAGTTTCATTGATCATGTGCTATAGCTTACAACAACTCCAAGCTGGACCAGGTTGAGTGTAAGATTTACAGAAGACTACAGCAGCATACATATAAGCCACGAGTCAGTAGTATAAGAGAGCCTAGCACTGGCTAGTATGGTGTGAGATGATCCGCCCGCAAGCAGCACGGCGGCCGCAATGCGTGGTAAAGTGGGATCGGAATTTGGAACCTAAATTAGCTATAATGCGCCAATGCACTTCCGTCACAGACAGACGGACACTGACATCGTAGCATAAGCGCGAGATGTATATATTACATCTCGCGCTAAAAATTAAAGAAATTTAGAAATGACTGGTTGAAGTCTGACAAAATCGCCAGCACTAATTCTATATGTGGGCTATTGCTACATATGTTTTGTCTGTCTGTCTGTCTGTCTGTGTGCATCTGTATGTGTGTATGTGCGTTTGTCATGACGGTAAGCCCCACAAAAACGGCTGAGTGAATCGAGATGCCGATTTGGACAGAGTCACGTGGGCACAATGAAACGTGTTAGATGGGGTGCACATTGGCGCAGTCTGGCGAATATGATTGAACAATTCATGCCTAGGGTTCATGCAGGCTGTAGCTATCATTACTGTAACAACTTGGCTAACTTGTAACAACAAATGGCTACTGCCGAATATTGTTCTAGTTTTTTTTTTCTGATGACTGTCGTCAGGTGACAGAGGAGGAGTTCATGAACTATTACTCTGGAGTCAGCGCGTCCATTGACAGTGATGCCTATTTTGACCTAATGATGCGGAATGCATGGAAGCTATAGAGCTGGTAAGTTGGCCCTGCAGTTTTTCACCAAGTGGATGCAAGATTTTCGAGGAAGCACATCTGAACTGCATTGCAGTCGGAAATATGTTGACTGTTTGGTGGCGGTTAGCCTTGATGGGCATTTACGCCTCTCTAACAGCCCGCCATTTAACTTACATTTATTGTATTCTTTTTGTGTTATACTTACTGTTTTAATTGGCAAATAAATTTCTTTCTCTCTCTCTCTCTGGCAGTTTGCTATCAAATGTTTTTTGCTCGACTGTTAATACTTCATGCAGTAGATTTGGCCGTGTTATTTGCTGCAGGTTAACGATGACGAATCTAAACAGCTACACCCGTGTCAGCACTTCTGTTCATGTTGATGCATGTTTTAATTATTATTTAATGACGAGAAACTTCTGGAACCGCTTGGTTTTTATTTAAATATTTTTGCATTATATATGCATGCTAAGAGTATGTGTAATATGTAAAAGCTTAGCTGTTTGCTTGTGTGTATTTTTTTTCATACTGCATATATGTGCACAGTGGGGTGGACCTAATGCGATTGAAGCCTGGTCTTTTGGTCTAAAACCCAAGTTCGGTATTAACATTGGTTTAAAACCAATTCTTAACCGAACTTTCCTCTTATACTGAAGCTGAAACTGAATGCATTGTCATTTTACTTTCTTATGCTACTTTTAGACCAAAGTTTGGTGTAAAACCGAGTCTGAAACTTAGTTTAGGTGGAACGATAAAGTCACCCATTCTAGTTTTATGTCTTGGATGGTTCCAAAGTGGAGTATAAAGTGTATAAGGTGGACTAGAGGTCTCAAAATAGAATTTATATTGTTCCTGGTGTAGAATTCATTGCTTTAATCATTTCGTTTGTAGGTGCCACTGATAGTGAACAATAATGATTAGCATAGGCCTATTACAATTATCCCGCATCGTTAGCACTGCAAGCAATGCTAGATGCAGGCTGTTCCTATACGTAGCGTGGTCTGTGTGTCTGTCTGTCTGTCTGTCTGTCTGTGTGTTGGTCACACGGGTAAGCTGTGCAAAAACGGCTGAACCGATCGAGATGCCGTTTGACAGCAAGCTCCCGTCACGTGGAGTGACCCATGTGAAGCGTGTATTAGATGAGGATACACATGAGCGCCAACGCCATCTGGTGAATACGACTGTATACGATCCGTGTTTGCCGGCGATGCGGCCTGTCGGCGTTGCTACCATTACTGTTATTATAGGCTAGATGATACGGGTTTTAGGCCGGCTTAAAAAGCCGCGCCGGCTTTTAGGCCGTACGAATTTTTAGTCGCGCCTCTCGCATGCTGCGAGGCGCGACTCAACCACTCAGGGTGCCGTGTGTCTGTATGTATGTGTGTGTGGAAATTTTTTTTCCGACCAACTCCTATCTCCAAGCTGGTTTGACCGATCTCGATGAAATTTGGCATGATGGGACGTTTTAGGG